>Ga0209124_10000521_pt1 | contig 20145 bp, 13 predicted proteins | sample BarGraIncu01122A_FD_184502 | JGI IMG/M metagenome (GOLD analysis project Ga0209124, IMG submission 184502) | Arctic peat soil microbial communities from Barrow, Alaska - Barrow Graham LP Incubations 011-22A (SPAdes) (version 2) | ecosystem: Environmental > Terrestrial > Soil > Wetlands > Peat...
CCAGGTTTTTGAATTTTTAGTTTTAGAATAAAAAATATTCAGCATATGTCATTCAGAAGAGATAACAAAACAAAGACAAGTTACTCGAAAATCTCAATAGGTCTGGCTTCACCTGAAGAAATACTTGATCGTTCAAGTGGTGAAGTACTGAAGCCTGAAACAATAAATTACCGTACATATAAGCCTGAACGCGATGGACTATTTTGCGAAAGGATATTCGGACCGGTAAAGGATTACGAGTGCCATTGCGGAAAATATAAAAGAATCCGTTATAAAGGTATCGTTTGCGACCGTTGTGGTGTTGAGGTAACAGAAAAGAAAGTACGTAGGGAAAGAATGGGACATATTTCACTTGTTGTCCCGGTTGCTCATATCTGGTATTTCCGCTCATTGCCAAATAAAATAGGGTATCTCCTTGGTCTTCCTACCAAGAAGCTTGATTCAATTATTTATTATGAGAGATACGTCGTTATCAATCCGGGTATCAAAGCTGTTGATGGCGTAAAGTATCTTGATTTCCTTACTGAAGAAGAGTATCTTGAGATCACTGAATCACTTCCAAAAGAAAACCAGTATCTCGAAGATAATCACCCTGATAAGTTTGTTGCCGATATGGGTGCAGAAGCACTTCACAAGCTTCTGAGCCGTATTGATCTAGATGAGATGTCATATTCACTTCGTCACAGGGCTAACACGGAGACATCTCAGCAGCGTAAAAATGAAGCTCTGAAAAGACTCCAGGTTGTTGAAGCTTTCAGGGATTCCAAGCAGGTTAACAAACCTGAATGGATGATCATTAAAGTTGTTCCGGTTATTCCTCCTGAACTGCGGCCACTTGTACCTCTCGATGGTGGACGTTTTGCAACAAGTGATCTGAATGACCTTTACAGAAGGGTAATCATCAGAAACAACCGTTTGAAAAGACTTATTGAGATCAAAGCTCCGGAAGTAATTTTACGTAATGAAAAACGTATGCTTCAGGAAGCGGTAGATTCTCTATTCGATAATTCAAGGAAAGCAAATGCTGTAAAAACAGATGCCAACCGTCCTCTTAAATCGCTAAGCGACAGTCTGAAAGGGAAACAGGGAAGGTTCCGCCAGAACCTGCTCGGTAAAAGGGTAGACTATTCTGCACGTTCTGTAATCGTCGTTGGTCCGGAACTTGGATTGCACGAATGCGGATTGCCAAAGGATATGGCAGCAGAATTGTATAAGCCATTTATTATCAGGAAACTGATTGAACGTGGTATTGTTAAAACAGTTAAATCAGCTAAAAAAATAGTTGACAGGAAAGACCCTGTTGTATGGGATATTCTGGAAAACGTTCTTAAAGGACACCCGGTTCTGCTTAACCGTGCTCCGACACTTCACAGGCTAGGTATCCAGGCTTTCCAGCCAAAACTAATTGAAGGAAAAGCTATTCAGCTTCACCCACTTGTTTGTACAGCTTTTAATGCTGACTTCGATGGTGACCAGATGGCAGTTCACCTTCCTCTTGGCAATGGCGCTGTGCTGGAAGCACAGATGCTGATGCTTGCTTCACATAATATTCTTAACCCAGCAAACGGTGCTCCAATAACGGTTCCTTCACAGGACATGGTTCTTGGTCTTTATTATATTACCAAAGGCCGTAAGAGCACAGAAACTGAAAAGGTAAGAGGCGAAGGATTGATCTTCTATTCACCTCAGGAAGTTAACATAGCGTATAATGAAGGAGTTATTGACCTTCATGCTCATATAAAAGTAAAAGCCAACGACAGAAAAGATGGTGAGTTAATTAACCATCTTATTGAAACCACTGTCGGAAGGGTTATATTTAATCAGTTCGTACCTGCTGAAGTCGGGTACATAAATGAGATTCTTACAAAAAAATCGTTAAGGGATATTATTGGTCGAGTTCTCAAACTTGCCGGTACAGCCAAAACAGCTGATTTCCTTGATGCAATTAAAAACCTTGGATTCTATTCAGCATTCAAAGGCGGTCTGTCCTTCAACCTCGACGATGTGATAATACCTGCAGAAAAAGAGAAATTTGTTGCTGAAGGTTACGAGCAGGTAGAAGAAGTGCTGAATAACTACAGCATGGGATTCATTACGAATAATGAACGTTACAATCAGATTATCGACATCTGGACACATGTTAATGCCAGGCTTACGCAAACCTTAATGAAACAGCTATCAACTGACAAGCAGGGATTCAATTCCGTTTACATGATGCTTGACTCGGGTGCAAGAGGTTCAAAGGAGCAGATACGTCAGCTGTCGGGTATGAGGGGTCTTATGGCTAAACCTCAGAAATCAGGAGCTGCCGGTTCGGAGATTATCGAAAACCCAATCCTCTCCAACTTTAAAGAAGGGCTGTCGGTTCTTGAGTATTTTATCTCTACTCACGGTGCCCGAAAAGGTCTTGCCGATACAGCTCTTAAAACTGCTGATGCTGGTTATCTTACCCGTCGTCTTGTTGATGTTTCACAGGATGTAATTATTAATGAAGAGGACTGCGGAACTCTTCGCGGGCTGATTGCTACTGCAATAAAGAAGAATGAAGAAGTAGTTGAATCATTGTACGAAAGAGTTCTCGGACGTACGACTGTTCATAATATTTTTAATCCATTAACCGGGGAATTGATAGTAGAATCAGGACAAGAACTTAACGAAGATCTGGCCAAGAAAATTGAAGATTCTCCGATTGAACAGGTTGAAATACGTTCGGTTCTCACATGCGAATCCAAAAAGGGAGTTTGCGCTAAATGTTATGGCCGTAACCTTGCCAATGGACGAATGGTTCAGAAGGGTGAAGCAGTTGGTGTAATCGCTGCACAGAGTATTGGTGAACCAGGAACTCAGCTGACTCTACGTACATTCCACGTTGGAGGTACTGCATCTAATATTACTACTGAATCGAGGCTTGTTGCCAGGTATGGTGGTATCGCTGAGATTGAAGAGATCAGGTCTGTTCCTAAAAAAGATGCTGAAAAGGGCGATATTGATATAGTAATCGGACGTCTGGCTGAATTACGAATTGTCGACAAGAAAACTGGCATTGCGTTAACTACCCATACAATTCCTTATGGCTCAAAACTTTATATAAAGCCAGGACAAGAGATTGAAAAGGGGAAACTGATCTGCGAATGGGATCCTTTTAATGCCGTTATTATTTCTGAAATGGCAGGTAAGATCGGATATGACTTCCTGATTGAAGGTATAACATTCCGTGAAGAATCAGACGAACAGACCGGGTTTAAAGAAAAAGTTATTATTGAGAGCAGAGATAAAACAAAGAACCCCGCTATAAAAATCATGAACCCGAAAGGTGAAGAGCTTAGAGTATATAACCTTCCTGTAGGATCTCACCTTGTTGTCGATACAAATAAAATGGTTGAAGCAGGTGAAGTGCTTGCTAAGATACCACGTGCAGTTGGTAAATCGGGTGATATCACGGGTGGTCTTCCGCGTGTTACAGAGCTGTTTGAAGCCCGTAACCCATCGAACCCTGCAATTGTTTCTGAGATAGATGGTGAAGTTACATTCGGTAAGATAAAAAGAGGTAACAGGGAAATCTCTATCAAATCAAAAACTGATGAGACTAAGAAATACCTTGTTCCCCTATCAAAACAGATACTTGTTCAGGAAAATGACTATGTAAAAGCGGGTATTCCTCTTTCCGACGGTGCTATAACACCTTCCGATATTCTTGCTATTAAAGGACCCACAAAAGTTCAGGAATATATTGTCAATGAGATTCAGGAAGTGTATCGTTTACAGGGAGTGAAGATCAATGATAAACATTTTGAGATCATTGTCCGCCAGATGATGCGTAAGGTTGAGATCGTTGACCCGGGTGATACAAAATTCCTTGAACGTCAGGTAGTTGACAAACTTGAGTTCATGGATGAGAATGACTGGATCTATGGTAAAAAAGTGATTATTGATGGTGGAGATTCTCAGACTCTTCGTGCAGGTATGATTATTTCAGCCCGTAAGTTAAGGGATGACAATTCAGTTCTAAAGCGTCGCGACCTTAAGATTGTTGATGCCAGGGATGCTATCCCTGCAACTTCAAGCCAGGTTCTTCAGGGAATAACAAGAGCATCACTTCAGACAAAGAGCTTCTTCTCAGCCGCTTCATTTCAGGAGACAACAAAAGTATTGAATGAGGCAGCAATTCTGGGTAAGATTGACAGGCTTGAAGGACTTAAGGAAAACGTTATTGTCGGACATCTTATACCTGCAGGTACCGGTCAAAGACAGTACAATGGAATAATTGTCGGATCTCTTGAAGAGTATGAAAACCTTGTTGGTGTTGAACAGGAGACCGAAGCAGGACCAGGCAAATAAGATTAATAATTACGACTATGACAGATCCTAAGAACCCAACACAAATCAGTATTGAACTGAACGAGGAAATTGCCCAGGGAACTTATTCCAATCTTGCGGTAATTACCCACTCGGCTTCTGAATTTGTGATCGATTTCGTGCGGATAATGCCTGGTATACCCAAGGCACAGGTCAAATCGAGGATTATTCTGACTCCTGAACATGCAAAAAGGCTTGTTGCAGCGCTTCAGGATAACATAGCCAAATATGAATCTGTCCATGGGACTATTAAAGAAGTCAAAGGATCGGGGCCGGCAATACCATTGAGCTTTGGCGGACCAACTGCTCAGGCATGATTAACTTCTTACTAAAGATACAAGCCGTCATAATATCTTTTTTGACGGCTTGATTTTTTGTTATAATTGAAATAAAGGCTTACTTTGTCCGTTGATAACAAATAATAGAAAAAGATTTATCTCAAATGATGGGAAACATTATTAGAAAAGTTCTTGTTGGATTGATAATTATTGCACCAGTTTTTTCTTACTCAGGTTGCAGAAAACAGGCAAAATGCGGTTGTGGAAAAGATGTCCTGTTCACAATTACAAGCAGCTCAGCCTACATTTATTGGGATTCAGGAGCAACTATTTCGTTTCAAACAGTTGGAGATCCATATTCAACTTATACACTTTGTAACCCATCTGAAATGTTTCCAAAACTTACAGATGCTAAATCGGGTGACATTTTGCAGGTATCAGGTCATGTATATTGGGACTGCAATTATGTTTATCAGTCAAGCAATTCTTCTTATTCAAGTTATTATAAGGTTTATAATGTCCAGGCAACTGATCTGTCGCTGAATCTGTATGGTAAGGATAAGCCTGTATCCGGAAATAAGCTTAATCCTGAAACAACAAAGAATTAACCTGAATTTTTCTTTCACCATCCCTGTTACCTGGAATTCAGGTAATTTTGTATATTTCTGAAAAATTGGATGATGTATCAGAACAACATTTCTTTTGCAGGTGCTGGAAGAGTTGCAGAGGCTTTATGCAAAGAGTTGTTTCATAACGGTTTCAGGATAGATATGGTTGTTTCGGAAACTGAGATCAGAGGACTAACTCTGGCTGATTCCTGTAAAGCAGTATGGTCACAGGAACTCTCATTCCCTAATTCTACAAAAGTCATAATTGTTGCCGTTCCGGACCACCGGGTAAAAAATGTTTTAGAATCAATCAGGTGCGGTCCGGAAACTTTAGTAGCGCATACTGCCGGCAGTATTGGTCTCGATGTTTTTCCTGATCGAATTAAAAAAAGAGGTGTTTTTTATCCTTTGCAGACCTTTTCAAAAAGCAGGAAGATCAGCTTTATTGATTTGCCAGTTTTACTTGAGTCTGCAGATGATGAATCATCTTTCATCCTTAAAACTCTTGTAGAATCCATTGGTGGAAAAGTGCATTTTGTTGATACTGAGCAAAGAAGAATGCTTCATCTTTCAGCTGTTTTTGTCTGTAACTTTACAAATCATCTGCTTACATTAGGGAAAGAAGTAGTTTCAAAAGCAGATTTCCCATTTGAAATACTGGTTCCACTGATAAAAGAGACAATCTCAAAAGCCCTGGATTCGGGTCCGGAAAATTCACAGACAGGACCTGCTGTGAGACATGATCAGAATACTATTGAAAAACATCTGGAATTACTATCTTTCTCCCCTGAGTTGCAGAGGATCTATAATGAGATGACTATATCAATTATTAAGTATTATAATACAAAAGATAAAAGTTAAAAGGCAAAAGAAAAGAAATGGACGCACGGGGCTCGACGCACGACGCAAGGAAGAAAAGTCGGATACCTCACACCGTACGCTGCACGCCAAATATGAATAAAGACAGAAGACGATAAGTAATAATTTATGACTAATTTCAAAGAAGACCTTGTAAGAGTAAAAGCATTTATTTTTGATATTGATGGAGTTTTATCCCAACAGACAATTGCTCTTAATACATTTGGTGAACCAAACCGGACTGTTAACCTTAGAGATGGCTATGCACTCCAGCTGGCTGTAAAGAAGGGTTATCATATTGGTATAATTTCCGGCAGCACATCAAAGGAGTACCAGAAGAGGTTACGGCGGCTGGGTATAAATGATATTTACCTTAAGAGCGGAAGCAAACTCAGTGATTTTAACGGGTTTCTTAAAAAACACAATCTGAGCAAATCTGACGTTTTATTCATGGGCGATGATATTCCTGATTTTGAGGTAATGAAAGAAGCAGGTATTCCCGTTTGCCCTTCCGACGCCGACAGTGAGATTAAACAGATTTCTTCATTCATCTCTGATAAAAGAGGGGGAGAAGGGTGTGTCAGGGATGTTATAGAGCAAGTCTTAAGATTGCACAATAAATGGATGGATTCAGATGCATTTAGCTGGTAAAAGATGAAAGCATTTCTTAATCTGATAAGATGGAAGAATCTTCTTATGGTCATCCTTACAATGGTGCTGATGAGATACGCAGTTTTGGCGCCTCTGATTAACAAAATTGGAGTGATCTTAATAAAAGGAAATGGAGCAGAGATTCCAATGTCGCTCCAGTTCCAATGGTATGATTTTGTAATTCTGGTAGCTGCCACTGTGTTTATAACTGCCGGCGGATATGTTATTAATGATTATTTTGATATTAAGACAGATCTGATCAACAAGGGTAAGGTAATTGTCGGCACAAAGATCCCCAGACGGAAGGCTATGATGTGGCATAACATCTTCAACGTTGCCGGAGTAACTGCAGGTTTCTATATATCATATAAATCAGGATATTTTTGGCTTGGAACACTTTTCCTGTTAGTATCGGGTTTACTATATTTTTATTCTGCAAGTTACAAGAGGCAGTTTCTTATTGGAAATATCATTGTGGCGCTTCTGACAGCGATGGTTCCAATGCTGGTGGTTTTTTATGAATGGCCGGCAATATATAAATACTACTCTGTAAATGCTGTTACGCTTCCTCCCGTGAATTTTATTATATATTGGGTTGGCGGATTCGCTCTTTTCGCTTTTTTAACAAATCTTATCCGGGAGATTATCAAGGACATTGAAGACTTTGAAGGGGATATAGCTTATGGAAGAAATACGGTACCTGTTATAATAGGAGTACTTTCATCAAAAATAGTTTGCATAATTCTCATCATAATCACTATTATATTGCTTTACCTGTGCTGGCACTTTTTTATTAATGACACAATAACTCTGATATACTTATCTGCTGCAATAGTTCTGCCTTTATCATTTGTCATTTATAAATTGCTCATAAGCAGTGAAAGAAAGCAGTTGCATAGTGCCAGCAGCATTATGAAAATAGTTATGCTGATGGGAGTTCTTTACTCTGTTGTGGTAAAAGTAATACTTACATGGAACCTCTTCTGATGGTAATTAACCAATTTAAAGACTTTAGGATAATTCTTGTTTCTCGCTCTCCGAGGAGGCAACAACTGCTCAGGGAGCTGGGTCTTAATTTTGATGTTGTTATTAAGGAGTACGAAGAGATTTATCCTGAAGGCCTGACCGGAGAGGAGATTGCCAGGTATGTTGCATACGAAAAGGCATCATCATTTAAAGATATCATATCTTATAATGAGATAGTTATCGCAGCCGATACAATAGTCTGGTGTAATAATAAAGTCCTTGGTAAACCTCAAAATCGTGAAGATGCAATTCGAATTCTGAAAGAAATATCAGCCAACACCCACGAAGTAATTACGGGTGTTTCCATTCGCTCTCAGACAAAGGAGCTGACCTTTTCAGAATCGACAAAAGTTACATTTGAGACAATCACGGAGGAAGAGATAGGTTATTATATAGATGAGTATAAACCTTACGATAAAGCCGGGGCTTATGGCATACAGGAGTGGATTGGGATTATAGCCTGCTGCCACATAGATGGTTCATATTTCAATGTTGTGGGGTTGCCGGTACACAGACTATACAAGGAACTTCAAAAGTTTATAATATAAAGACAAAAGATAAAAGTAAAAAGATAAAAAACTTCGGAATAAACCATTTTACCACAAAGGGTCACGAAGTAAAAAAGTAAAGTATCACAAAGGAAAAGCAATAACACAAAAAGAAAAAGTTGATTTCTGGACCCTTTGTGTGCCTTCGTGTAATCCTTTGAGCGCCTTAGTGTTAAGAAAATCCATGATTGCAGGATAATTTGATTATTTAAATACGAATAAAATATGAAAAACAAGCTTCTGATTATCTGGTTATTACTGTCCATTCTTCTAATACCGGCCATAAAAGCTGATGAGGGCATGTGGATACCTCTCCTGATTGAAAAATACAATATCAAACTAATGCAGGAAAAGGGATTTAAACTGTCAGCTGAAGATATTTACAGCGTTAACAAAGCCTGCATGAAAGATGCGATCGTTCAATTCGGAGGGGGTTGCACTGGGGAAGTCATTTCAGCCGACGGATTACTGATTACCAATCATCACTGCGGATATGGCCAGATACAAAAGCACTCAACTCTTGATCATGATTATCTCACCAACGGTTTCTGGGCTATGTCGAAAGTGGAAGAATTACCTAATCCCGGCCTCTCAGTCACTTTTCTTAAAAGGATGGAAGATGTAACAGATAAGGTGATGGATGGAGTCAAAGAAGGTATGCTTGATGCTGATCGTGATAACTTAATAAAATCGAATATCTCTGCAATTACAAAAAATGCCACTGAAGAAACCGGCTATTCCGCATCTGTCAGGCCATTCTATATGGGGAAACAATATTTTTTGTTTGTCAATGAATCTTTCAGAGATATACGTCTGGTTGGAGCCCCTCCTTCAGCAATCGGTAAATTTGGAGGGGAAACAGATAACTGGATATGGCCACGTCACACCGGCGACTTTTCTCTTTTCAGGATATACGCTGACAAAGACAATAAACCAGCAGATTTTTCAAAAACTAATGTGCCATATAAACCCCTGTATCACTTTCCGATTTCATTAAAAGGTATTAAGGAGGGAGATTTTACAATGGTTTTTGGTTATCCCGGGACAACCTCAGAATATGTTCCTTCCTATCACATTGATATGGTAAAGAACGCTATCAATCCTAAAATGATAGGTATCAGAACAAAAAAAATTGAAATTATGGAAGCTGCAATGAATAGCGATCCAATGATAAGGATCCAATATTCAGCTAAGAAATCCGGATTAGCCAACTCGTGGAAGAAATGGATAGGGGAGACCCAGGGCCTCGAAAAAATGGGGACAATTGCGAAAAAAGAGGAATTTGAAAACAGACTGACTTCCTGGATTAATTCCGAAAACAGCCGGGTTATAAAATACGGGAACCTGCTTTCACAATATAAAGAACTATATAAGAAACTTGGAGAATATAGTCTCGTCAATAGTTATACCAATGAAGTTTTTTTTAACAGTGGTGCCGAAGCTGTTGGTTTCGCACGAAATATAAAGGCTTTAGCAGAAACGATCAAAAACAAGGTCGGCGATGATGAGATAAATGGTATGAAAACCAAATTGATAGAATCTGCCAGAAGCTTTTTCCAGAACTATAATCAGGCAACGGATAAAAAACTCTTTGTAGCAGTTATGGGTTTATATGGACAATACCTTGATATTAAATGGCAGGCGCCTGAATATGTAAAATTTAATAACTCCTGTAAAGGAAATTTTTCGGCTATTGCCGACAAATTATACGATAAGTCAGTCTTCACCGACGAGGCCAGGTTCAGAACCTTTGTTTCTGGTTTTAATTCTTCAAGTATAAATAAATTGGATAAAGATGTTTTCTATCTTCTTTCAGTGAATGCCGGAGATTTTCTTGCTACTAATGTCAGACCGGAACTGGTCCGGCTTAATGATGAACTTCAGAAGCTTAACAGGGATTATATGTCGGCGCAGATGGAATTTGAAAAGGATAGGGTTTTTTATCCCGATGCCAATTCAACACTGAGAGTCACTTATGGTACGGTTAAGGGTTATTTTTCAAAAGATGCTATATATTTTACTTACTATACAACCCTCAAAGGGATAATGGAAAAAGACAATCCCGAAATATATGATTATAATGTTCCTGAAAAGCTCAGACAATTATACAGAACAAAAGATTATGGGCGCTATATACAGGATGGAGAGGTGCCGGTATGTTTTCTTGCGAATAACCATACTTCGGGAGGTAATTCTGGTAGTCCGGTAATCAATGCCGATGGTCAGCTGATAGGGGTAAACTTCGACAGGGCATGGGAAGGTGTTGCCAGCGACCTTTCATATAACCCTGAACAGAGCAGGAATATAAGTCTCGATATCAGATATGCTCTTTTTATTATTGACAAGTTTGCCGGTGCAGGATATTTATTAAAGGAAATGACTATTGCTGAATGACTATTGTAGGGACGTTGCATGCAACATCCCTACAATTAAAATGATTTTATGGTCTTAAACTTCTCGGCAAATTTCTGACAAACAGCCTGCTGCTTTTCTATTTTGTCGTTTGCCTGTTCCTGCATTTTATCGTTTCTTGGAATTTCAGCATTTGCCTTGTCTATTTCGTTATTGGCTTTATTAATCCTGTTTTGAGATGTTTCAATCATATTCTGAATTTTCTTCTTCCTTTTTTCAAGACCATTGATATAATCCTTTTTCGCATTCTTCGTCTTGTCGTCTGAAGTCGAACTAAGCTGTTTATTCTGTTCAATAATTTCAGATGTTACTGAAGCCAGCTCATTATTCTGCACAGTTATGATATCATTTTCTGTGACAATGGCAGTGTTCTCAGATTCGATTGTCTTCTGAAGTTGTGTTTTATCCTTTTCAAGTGAAGAAAGGTCTCTTTGGAGATCATGGAGTTTTTTATCTTCTGCATCTGCCTGATCTTTAGCCAGATCAATATATTGACTCCTCGCAAATTCCTTTAAATAGAGTTTTGCTTTAGAGAGATCTGTCTCACCTGTGGATCTCTCAATATACTTATCTTTTTTTACCTCAAATGCAACACTAATCTTGATTGTGGAGTCAATATTCATCAGTTTGGTGTAAACATTAACCGGATTTGGGCTTATCTGCTTTATTTTTGCTCCAAAAATCGACATTTCATTATTTTCAGTAACCAATTTTGACTTTGTTCCTGATTGTAGATCCCTTGTCCAGTTTTTTAGTGTCTTTTCATAGTTAACTTCAGGAATAATGACTGAAAGACCTGGCAGTTTGCCTTTGCCGAAAGTAAGGCTGTCCTCAGAAACCAAGATTGGTTTCTGAGCTTTAATTCCCATGCAGGAAATTAGTAGTGACAAGAAAAGAATAGAAATTGATTTCATAGACTTAATTATTAATACTGTTTGTTAACTTGAAAATTTTTAGTTAATACTTAACTCTTTAACTGATAAAACGATCTTAATTTTTGTATTAACAAGAATAAACAGCAAATTGTTTAAGAAATCATTTTATTTATTATCGGCAGACAGGAAAGCACAGAGTTCCATAAAAGAAATGGGAGAAAAACTTTTAATAAGAAGCAAGGCAGGTTTCCGGAATGAGTTATTATACTCTCATCCTGATTTCGCACTTAGCATTATGAAAACCACTTTTTCAAAGGAAAAGGGAAAAACTCAGGTGTCTCATTTTTGTACTTTAAATATTTTTCACCAAAAAACTTTTCGAGTTCATCGTATTCCTTCCTTATAAATATTTTGAAAAAGAGATAACCGATAATACTTGTGGTAAGTATAAGCCACGAATTTAAGAGAAGAGATAGTGCTGGTATTATGAATAGAATTATTGAAGAATATAATGGATTCTGACACAGGCTGAAGGCTCCATTTGTCACTAGCCTTGTCTCTTTCTGCCCTTTTAGTAAGAGCCTCACTGTTGTAAGATAAAAGACAAGACCAAAAGCCATCAGAATTATTCCGGATATTAACAGTATATTTCCACTGCCGGCGGAAAAAATAAAAAGATGATTTTTAATACAGCTTAAAGTTATGGTCACTGCGAGCCATGGAAGAAGAATAATTCCTATTTTTGGACCCACCCCGAAAAAATTTAATTTTCCCATTTTCTTGATAATTAATTGATTAATAATTTGTTGTTTTTTGGTTTTTTTAAAACTAAAATAAAAAATAATTTGTAATTATTTAATCTGTATTTAATTCTCTTTGATTACCTATTTTACTAATTATTGATCAGACATTATTAATATTTCGCTGCTCTGCACCTTTTACGGTTTTCCTGTTCATTTTCTACAAAGATTTCGGTGCTCTGCACCTTACTTTCCTTTTCCGTTGGTTTTGCAGAAAGGAAAGATGCTCTGCAGCTTTATATGAAAACATTAAGTTTTTCAAATTATCATTTGAATTGCCTAAATGTATTAATTGATGAGCAGCAGAGCTGCAAAATATTTGTAGAGACTTCTGACTTCGGACTTCAAACAAAATTTATTAACTTTCACAAAATATCAGATCTGATGAAGATAGTTGCTGATGATAAAATTCCTTTTCTTAATGGAGCTCTTGAACCTTATGCGGAAGTAGTCTATTTGCCGGGGAAACAAATTAACAGGGAAATTCTCAAAGATTGTGATGCACTCCTTATCCGTACAAGGACAAAATGTACTGCAGATTTGTTAGATGGAACAAACGTCAGATTTATTGGAACTGCAACTATCGGATTTGATCATATTGATACGCATTATTGCAACAAAAACAAAATAAGATGGACTAATGCCCCGGGATGCAATTCTTCATCGGTTCAGCAATATATTGCTGCAGCATTGCTGAAGATCTCTTCAGAAAACTGTTTTAATCTTCAGGGCAAGACATTGGGAATCGTTGGTGTTGGCAATGTAGGTTCAAAGGTTGAAAAGTTTGCACGGACCATCGGGATGAATGTTCTTTTAAACGATCCACCGCGTGCAAGAATAGAGGGCAAAAAGAATTTTCATAGTCTTAATGTGGTATTATCTGAATCTGATATAATAACAGTGCATGTACCCTTAAATGTAGTAGGGGAGGATTGTACCTACCAGCTTTTAAATGAGGAGAGATTTAAAAAGATCAGGCGGGGGACATGGTTTTTCAATTCATCCCGGGGAGAAGTTGCAGAGATAAATGCACTGAAGAGAGTGCTTGATTCAGATAAACTTGGAGGTGCGGTAATCGATGTATGGGAGAATGAACCTGATATCGATACCGAACTAATGCAGCAGGTTTTTATTGCTACTCCACATATTGCTGGTTATTCAACAGATGGCAAAGCCAATGGAACAGCAATGGTTGTTAACTCACTTAGCAAATATTATAATCTTCCTTTGGAAAACTGGTACCCCAGGGATGTTCCTCTTCCTGCTTTTCCTTCTATATCAATTGATTGTAAAGGAAAAACTGAAGAAGCAATTTTAAAAGAAGTTGTAATTCATACATATAATATAGATGAAGATAATGCAAGGCTTCGTTTGGCACCATCAGATTTTGAGAAGCTCCGAAGCGATTATCCTCTCAGAAGGGAGTTTACTTCATATTCAGTTAATCTGAAAGGAGGGACAGAAAAAGTCCGGCAGATGCTCGAAACTATTGGATTCAAGGTTAAAGTCTGATTGTCTTGCGGTCTTGCAGTCTTATAGGTCCGTTTACAATTTACTCAACTCTCATGACTTGCATGACTTGCATGATTTGCATGACGTTATGAATCTATCAGAACCTTTTCCTTAGCTAAGGCAAACTCCTTTACCTGGAAAACAAATGCTTGAAGCCTTGTATCAAGAGATACAGAATCCTGACCATCGTATGCAATATTGATAAAAGGAATATTGTTATGGTCTTTCCTGAAGGTATCACTTACTGATGCAACAAGTGTTCCCGGCATACATGTAAATGGCAGAATAGCAGCAATACCTGAAACTCCACGTTCTACAAGAGCAGCTGAAGTACCAATAGCTATTGGTGGGTCGCCATCGTAAAACTCATTCACATACTTATTGCACAAATTCAGCATATCGTGAAGAGATACGTCTTTTTCATGGTCAATAAATTTCTCAATTCCGCGAAGGAGGGAAGATGCAATTATTTCCTGACCAGCACCCTGAATTTTTGATTTGATTATGCCTTTCTTATCATTCTTCCACCTGCTGTCGCGGGTGAAACGGTAGGTAGAATATGTTATCCATTCAGCAAATGGGGCAACAACCACTTCAGCACCAAGATCTTCAAGCCTGTTTGAAATATTGCCATTACACGTTGCATTATCACGCATGAATATCTCACCGATTATTGAAACCACCGGTTTTTTCACACTCTTGTCAACTTTTATAGCCATGAAATCCGAAGCTATTCCAACGAGTGTTTTATGCAGTCCTTTTGATCCGTTTTCAATGCATTTTTCAAGACGTCTTAACGAATCTTCATAGAGTCTGTCTGAATCACCCCTGTTTATTTCGTAGGGTCTGGTTTCCCTGTGGATTTTATGGAGATAATCGGCAACTACAAATCCTTTCCATGCGTTTATTCTGAATTTTTGGCCATGCTCACCTGCAACATCTTCATATGAAGTATCATTTGATGGAGTTATAAGCTCAGCTTCCTGGAAGCCAAGCCTGTCAAAAAGAAGCCTGTGAAACTGATTATACTGGCCAAACCTGCATGGCCCATTATGATCTGGCATAAAGAAGCTTATTTTTGAGGGATCTGCACCTGGCTCCAACAGTTTTTTGAGAAAGCTCCCAGTGGTACAGATCATTGGAAAGCACTCTTTGGATGAAGTGTATTTTCTTCCCAGAGCCAAATCCTCTCCGGTCTGTTTTGGAAGCACTTCTGATGGGATTCCGCAACTTCTTGCAGCAGCTGCAATCATATAGGCGCCATCATTCATGTATGGGAAATACATAACTCTTTCTTTCTGGGGCGATGAAGGGCTGGGACGAGGCCTGAATATTGTCACATCTTTTTTCTCATTTTTTTCCGATCCGCTGAGACTTTCCAGAAATGCTTCTATACGGGTTATCATTCCTGCATCGGCTGAATGTTCATCAATTTCAAGATGGAGAAAGGGTTTGCCTTTCAGCTCTTCTGTAACGTAATGCCATATGAATGAGTCTGGTCCGCAACGGAAGTTGCTGATATACACCGCATGAAGATTATCACTCTTTGCCACCAGTTGTGCTGCCGCAATTAACTTTTGGCCGTTTGGCCAGTACATATTTCGGTAATTTGCAAAGATATTATAAGGTGACAGGTCAAGCATATCCAGAGGTATCGGCATAACATTCTGGCTTATAAGCTTTTCTACAAGTCCGAGGTTGAGGTGCTGATCCGTACTGTTATATGGCCTGCCTAACAGTACAACAGGGCGACAGTTTTCAGGTATAGAATTAAGGACCTCTCTTCCGTAATCTATAAGTCGTTTTTCGAATGCTATTTGTATTTCATCGGCCTTATAAAGTGCCTGCCTGATTAATGACTTGCTGATCCCGAATTTTACATTGAAATATTCTGTCATCTCAGGTACAAGAGCTTTTTCGAAATATCTGAAATGAAGAGTTGGTACAAGAAGTTTTGATTCATCAACTTTTCCTTTTAAAGCTGACTTTATCATGAATGGATATGTTTGTATCCATGGACAATTGCAGTTGGAAGTTTTATTTCCTGCCTTTTCTTTACCGTTTACAATGAAAGGAAGGAAAATATAATCCACACCCTTCTCAATAAGATCAATAACATGACCATGCATCAATTCAACGGGAAGGCAGGTCTCAGCAGTAATTGTCTCAATTGACTTTGTAACAAGAGATTTATCTGATTCTTTTGATATCACAACATTAAAACCAAGTTGCTCAAAGAAGCTTCTCCAGAACGGAAATTGCTGATAAAACACCATCAGGGCTCTGGGAATCCCGATTGACGTTAAATTTCCTCCTTCTTTTTCCACAAAACCTTCCATCAGCATTTCGGTCCTTTTAGTGAAAAGATTCGGGATGTTATTATTCAGTTTTTTCCTGTCATCCATCTCATACTTTTCACAACGTCCTCCATAGTAGAGTGATTTTTTTTCACCTTCGATTTTAACCCGTCTGATTTCACAATGGTTAGTACATTCCTGGCAAACAAACCTGCTTACCTTATAAGCAGCATTTCGGACACCAAATCCTTTAAACCTTGTTTTCTGACCATCTGCCATTGATCTTTTGGCAAGTATGGCAGCGCCAATGGCCCCGGTAACATCAAAATGCGGAGGTATTATAATACTCTTTCCAACAACTTTTTCGAAGGCCGCAACAACAGCCTTATTATTTGTAACCCCTCCCTGAAAGAAAATTTTATTGCCTATTCGCCTGTCACCTACTACTTTTTGGAGATAGTTATAGACAATGGAATAGGCAAGTCCACCAACAAGGTTTTCATTTCTTGCTCCCTTTTGCATGAATGAATTAAGGTCCGATTCCATGAAAACCGTGCATCGGTCACCCAGTTTTACCGGACAATCAGATTTTAGCGCCATACAGCCGAATTCCTCTACAATATTAATATTCAGCTTCTCAGCTTGTTCCTCAAGAAATGATCCTGTACCGGCAGCGCATACCTTATTCATTTCAAAATCAACTATTACACCATTTTCAATGCTAATATATTTGGAATCCTGTCCGCCTATTTCGAAGATAGTATCAACAGTAGGATCATAGTCAATTGCAGCAGTTGCCTGCGCGGTAATTTCATTAACAATATTGTCAGCACCTATAAAGTCTCCTGTAAGGTATCGGCCTGAACCTGTGGTGCCGGCCCCAAGAACTATTATATCTTCTCCGACTTCGTCAAATATCTCAGTCATACCTTTCTGTATCGCTTCGAGAGGGGTCCCTGCAGTCGGCAGATAGCGCCTTGCTACAACCCGGTGTTCTTCATCAATCAGAACAACATTTGTGCTCAGGGAACCGATGTCGAGTCCAAGGTAAACATTGACCTTTTCTTTACCGTTTTTGATAGAGTGAACCACCTTTCTGTATTCCGCTGCAGATTCCTTAAGAGGAGGAAGACTGACAAATTCGGTAGCTGTCCCTGTCAGATATTCCTCAAGCTTTGAAATACCTGAGAAATGGTTCATATTGAGTTTATTGTTACGGGCATAATAGACTGCACCTATTGCTCCCATGGCGGAATGGTGAGAAGGGATTATAAGTTCGCCGTCTGTGAGGTTAAGGGTTTCCCTGAAAGCCCTTATCATACCTGTATTTGCTGCAACTCCTCCTGAAAAAACGACGGGTTTTTTAATTTCTTTGCTCCTGGCAACATTACTGCGAAAGTTCCTTGCTAATGCGAAACATAATCCAGCTACAATATCATGAAGCGGAGTTGCTATCTGCTGATGATGGATCATGTCGCTTTTTGCAAATACACTGCAACGCCCAGCTATCCTTGGCGGATCAACCGATTTCAGCGCCATCGCACCAAATTCATTTTCAATGGGTACACCTATTCTTCTGGCCTGTTGATCGAGAAATGAACCTGTTCCTGCTGCACATATGCTGTTCATCTCAAAATCAACCAACCTTGAATGCCCGTTTTCAGGATTTTCCTCGAGAATGATAAGTTTTGAATCTTCTCCCCCTATTTCAATCACTGTTCTTGCCTCAGGATATAATATCCCTGTTGAAGTTGCCTGTGCAATTATTTCATTGACAAATACGCCTCCGATAAGTTCTGTAGCTAATTTGCCTCCGGTACCGGTAACAGAAATTCCATTTAATCTATCTGCAGGATACTTTTCAAGTACAGAAGTTAATCTTTCCTTGAGGACATTAAAAGGCCTTCCATGAACATAATCATAGTACTCTTCCAGAATATTGTTATTGTCATCGATAATTACTGTGTTCAACGAAACAGATCCAATATCAAGCCCCAAAAATATTTGAGAATCAGATAATCCGGGGGGAAAAGATTTAGGAGCCATAAAGAGAGGTTTTGATCAGTTTAAAGACAATCCTTTTGGAACTGAATACTGAGCTTCAAATATATTAAAATCCATAATAAGAATCAATCTAAATAAATGTTTTTATGATATATATCACTTTGTTGAATAGTATAACATATTCATTATCAGATATATTAAAATTAGAATATTCTCATTTCAGAATATGTGATTTCAAAATTATATCATTTTCAAATGATCTCATTTTCAAGTTTTCAAATTCCATTTTTATATCCAATCCTCGTGAAGTACTTCTCCATTTATCCCGACGATCATCTTCTTAACAGGAACTTTTCTCGAAGCTTTGCCCAAAGCTGTTCTTACCATCTGCAAGAGACCACCACAGCAGGGGACTTCCATCATCATAACAGTTATTGTATTCACTTTTGCAATATCTATCATAGCTGTCAGTTTCTCAACATATGAATCTGTTCCCTGGTCAAGTTTAGGACAGGCAATAGCAAGAGATTTGCCTTTCAAATGTTTGCTGTGAAAACCACCCATTGAGAAAGCAACGCAATCGGCAGCCAGTAGAAGATCTGCGCTCCTGAAATACGGTGCGTTTGGATTTACAAGATGCATCTGAACAGGCCATTGCCTGAGTTCCGATGGCTGATCGGCGGGGGAAGCATTGTAAGTTGGATCTGATGGTTTTTCAATAACCATTGTCCTCGATCCGGGGCATCCTCCTCCCTCATGAAGAGGTTGAAGTTGGGGTTGAGTATTTATTGGCTCACTATGATTATAAACTTCACTCATTACCTCTGCAATGTTAAAATTCAATTCAGTTCTGTGCTCTTTAAGATAAGATACTCCCTCCTGCAGAAATCCTGTTTCTCCGTGATCTTTCATGTGTTTGAGATGTGCAATAATAGTGTTCTTCCCTTTATCTTTCATCTGTTTCATAACCCTTGATTCATCATAAGGTTCTGCTTCTCTTGATTCAATTGTTATTGCTTCTTCAGGACAATGCCCTATGCAGGCCCCGAGCCCGTCACACATCAGTTCACTAACTAATCTTGCTTTACCATCTATTACCTGTAATGCACCTTCATGACAGTTCGGAACACACTGTCCGCAACCGTTGCATAATTCATCATTAATTTTTAGAATATCTCTTTTTATCATATTTTATCATTAGTTTTCTTCTGCAAAATTGAAGAAATACAATGATACAAATTGTAACATATGTTACAAAACAGTGAATTTTATCTTATTTCTAATGTACTCACCCCCTTTAATCCCCCTCTCTACTTCGTAAAGTTTGGGAAACTACTTAATATATAGCGTATTACACCCTCTCTCTAAGGATTAGAGAGAGGGATTGGGGGTGAGTTCATTGGATTTTGAGGGGGAAAGTGGTTTTTTATACTAATTAGTATTTCAGAGAAGAGTCATTCGCCATATTGGTAAGAGCAACATAGATCATCTTAGCCACATCTTCCATAATATCAATGGTAACTGCGTCGGGGTCATCCCCTGGCAGATGGTAATACACTTTTTTATACCAGCCTGTCGTTCCTATTTCCATCGTCCTGTATCCGGCCATACTGAATACGACGCCATCGCTTCTTGGTCTTCCGTAGTATGCCCCGGGAACAGGAGCTGCAGTTTGTATGGTCCTGTGAACATATTGGGAATTTGCTTTGACAAAATAACTCAACAGCTCCTGGTAAGGACTTCCTGCAGATACTGAGAACCCTGTTCCGTTTCCGACCATATCGAGATTGATGAAAGTTATTGTTTTGTCCTTCGTAAAAGTGGCTTTTTCGGTAAAGAGCTTGCTTCCTAGGAGACCTGATTCCTCACCCCCGAAAAAAATAAATATTACAGATCTTTTTAATATTATCCCCGAAAGAG
>Ga0209124_10000532_pt1 | contig 19929 bp, 10 predicted proteins | sample BarGraIncu01122A_FD_184502 | JGI IMG/M metagenome (GOLD analysis project Ga0209124, IMG submission 184502) | Arctic peat soil microbial communities from Barrow, Alaska - Barrow Graham LP Incubations 011-22A (SPAdes) (version 2) | ecosystem: Environmental > Terrestrial > Soil > Wetlands > Peat...
CTATAACAGCTTTTACGATAATCCGCAGCACATCTGGCTCATGATGAACATGACCGGGATGATATGCGGTGTTGTCGCTCCAAGAATCATTTTGATTGTTTTCCATTTTACTGGCAAATTGCTAAGAAGAAATACCGGTGGTCATATAAATTGGTTAACAAATACCGGACTCGCCTTTTCAGTAGTGATTTTTTCAATAATTGCTATAGGTACCCTTCATGGCCGATTTAATTTTAAAACTGAAGAAGTTACAATCAAGATCAAAGGGCTGAACAAAGATCTCGAAGGACTGAAGATAGTTCAGATATCAGATTTGCATCTCTCCGGATTTTATCATCATAAAAAAGTATTGCTTGAAGTCATGGAGCGGGTGAATACTTATAAACCTGACCTTATTCTTAATACAGGTGATTTCGTAAGTTATGGATGGCGGGAATTTGCAGGAAATGATACATTATTATCAGTTGCCAGAAGTAAGTATGGCAATTTTGCGGTGATGGGAAACCACGATTTCGGAACTTACCAACCTGATTTCACCCAGGCAGACAGAGCGAATAATGTACTGTTAATGAATCAACTAATAAAAGCTTCAGGATACAAAGTCCTGAATGATGAGAACACAATAGTAAAAATTGGAAGTGCAAAAATCGGATTGATAGGGATAATCACTATGGGACGCCATCCGGATATTACTCATGGAAATCTGACCAATGCAATATCAGGGCTTGATTCTGTTGATCTTAAAATACTTTTGAGCCATGATCCCAATCAGTGGGAAGAAGATGTAACGGGAAAAACTGATATAAATATTACCCTATCGGGACACACACATGGTATGCAAATGGGAATACTTACCAAAACCTTCAAATGGAGCCCTTCAAAATATTTCTATCCTCACTGGAACGGGCTTTGGAAAGTGGGAGAACAGTACCAGTATGTTAATCGCGGACTTGGAGTTCTGGCTATTCCATTCAGGATCTGGATGCCGCCTGAAATAACAATAATTACGATTAAGGGGGAATAAAAAAAAAGAAACGGGCGGCAGATTGCCGCCCGTCATAGTTACCCTCCCATTTTCCTTATACTAACCATCTAACCTGTCAAGATAAAGCCGGTAATAATTATTTGGAATAATTTAATACCAACATCAGTTCGGGTAACCGCGAATTTAATTTTGTCTCGGAGGTCTTGCTGCCTGACGTCTTTCAGCTTCTTTGGCTTTGAAAGTCTCAAAGGTCTTGTCCCCAAGAATAACTTTTAATTCTTTATCTCTTGCAGCACTTACTTCGGTCATCTTTGCTCTCATTGCTTCACGATCACCACCTGCAGTCATTTTTGCCCTTTCGTCAGCTGATTGTTTGGCATACTTCAGAACAACATCATAAACTTTAGTCTCCGTTGCCTGATCAAGTTTAAGGTCTGTTTTCATCCAGGCAACCTGAGCTTTGGCAGTTTCCTCAGGTGTCCTTTGAACCCTCTGACCCTGTCCCTGCCCCTGTTGTGCTATAGCTGTTCCCATAAGCATCGATAAAACGATGACTGATAAAAATTTCATTCCTGTTTTCATATTATATAATTTAAAGTTGTTTTATAGAATAGACAAAGAGGAACATCAAAATATTCCTGTAATCCGGATTTTAAGAAATTTTTAACAATAGGTTAAGAGAACCTTAACCTTAACCTTATTCCGGAAGTCTCCCTATATGCAGTTCTTTTTGTTTTAGAGTCAGGTTTTCAAATACAGGCATATTGTGCATTACTCCAATATCTTTATGACGATTGACGTTAATAACGATGATGGTACCAGCACCTTTGCCAAATTCTCCCCTGAAATCGTAGAACCCTGCAATAACTGTTAGCTCACCTGACTGGATAAGATCTTTGTATTTTTTGCATGCAATATTGACCTGGTAGTCGAGGTTTTTCTCAATGATATGGGCATGAAGCTTCTCAAATTCCAGATTATTAATATGCTCGGTGATAGTAGGCCTTAAAAAATCAAGCTCATGTTTAATCCCATAAGTTTCAGTTTCAAATCCTTTTAAATATGCTTTTATTGCACCACAATCGGAATGACCCATGAACATTAATAAAGGTGTTTTTAAATGATATATTCCGTAATCTACTGAACCCTCAGTCGATAAAATCTGATTACCAATATTCTGAATTGAAAAGACTTTATTTGAAGTATCCTTCATTAGTGCATTAAGAGGAACCCGCGAATCGGAGCAGGTTACCAGTGTTATGTATGGCCTCTGTTCAGATTTAAAACTATCAAAATACTCCTGATGATGAGCTTTAATAAACTGATTATTCCCTTCTACTATCTGGCTTAATATTTCCTGAATCTTCATCTTGCTGAAATTGATGTTTGTAACTTTGATCATCAAATATAAAATAAAAATCACATTTCCAGTACGTTGCAACCTCAGTAAATGCTGAATATCAGATGCTCTTCGCATATATGGATACAACAAAGGAAGAAAGATAGCTATGTTTTACTTATTCATCGTGGTATCGGCTCAAGAAGAAAAGATAATTTTTATCTTCGCCTCGACTCAATTTTAAATTACCTTGAAAACAGGAAATACAGTTTTCATATATTTTCGGAAATCAACTAATTGAACACAAATATTTAATGCAAAAAAAACCGATAACTCTTAACTACCAGGATATAGAATTTGCTGTTGTTTACTCGGGAAGGAGAACTCTGGGGATTAGTGTACTGCCTGACTCATCTGTAGTTGTAAGGGTGCCTTTCCGGACATCTGAGAAAACAATAAACAGGATTGTGCAGGAGAAGGCAGCCTGGATAATAAAGCACAGAGATAATTACAGAAAAAGGGGAAACGGAAAGATCACAAGGTCATACCTCAATGGCGAGAGTCACTTATTCCGTGGCAACGAATCAGTTTTAAAAATCGAAATAACAAAAAAGAGATTTGTCCTGTTTTTTGACAGCACCATTCAGATTGGATTGGAAAAAGAAAATGATGAAAAAGCTGTGAAAAGCCTGCTCTATAAAGGCTATAAGACAGAAGCTGCCAGAATCTTTCCTGAGCTTATGGAAGCTGCCCTTATTAAACATGAAAATCAGCCATTTAAACCAACAGGATTGATTATCAGGTCAATGAAACGCCGGTGGGGAAGCTGTTCAAATAAAGGTGTAATTACACTCAGCACAGAGCTTATCAAACTCCCTGACCTATATATTGAGTATGTAATTATTCATGAATTGTGCCACCTTAAGCACCATAACCACGGCATAGGTTTCTATAAACTGCTATCAGAATTATTCCCGGAATGGAAATCAGTAAGGAAAAATCTAAGGCAATATATACAGTAGGGAATGGTCGCGACCATTCCCTATACGTGACCATTCCCTATACGTGACCATTCCCTATACGTGACCATTCCTTATACGTGACCATTCTTATACGTGACCATTCCTTATACGTGACCATTCCCTATACGTGACCATTCCCTATCGCTGCCATTAACTACATATGACCATTACCTACAAATCGTATTCCTGCCCTTTTGCCGGTATTTCAATGTTTTTAAAACCTTCGGCAGACAGAGAAGCAACATATTTTTTCTGTGTTTCATACTCTCCGTGAACAATAAACAACTTACTAATTGCACTCTTATCCTGGCAGCTTAGGAAGCTGATCATCTCCTTATAATCGCCATGTCCACTGAACGATTCAATTTTCTTCACTTCAGCTTTTACCTTATATACCATTCCATGGATTGAAACCTCTTTATCACCTCTTCCAATTCTTGCTCCCAGGGTTGTTGGGGCACAATAACCAACAATAAGAATGGTATTACGCGGGTCTGAAATATTGTTGGCCAGGTGATGTTTAACCCGACCTGCTTCCATCATACCTGAAGCTGAGATAATTACGCAAGGATTTTTATGATCATTAAGTCGTTTCGAATCCTCAACCTTCGTGATATAGAACAGATTTTCAAACCCAAAAGGATCTGAATCTTTAACTAGTACATCGGCAAAATTCTGGTTGAAACATTCGGGATGCATTCTGAAGATTGTTGTTGCATTGACTGCCAAAGGACTATCTACAAACATGTCAATCTTTGGTAACCTTCCGGCATTGAAGAAGTTATTGAGGGCAAAAACGATCTCCTGGGTACGTCCAACACTAAAAGCAGGGATAATAAGCTTTCCGCCTTTGGTCACACAAGTATCAATAACTACTTTAAGGAGTTCTTCTTCAGCAGAACCAATGTCGTGATGAAGCCTGTCACCGTAGGTAGATTCAGTAATAATTACATCAGCCTGGGGAAAATGTTGTGGTGGTGCAAGAATAGGGTCGACCGGCCTTCCGATATCGCCCGTGTAAGAAATCCTTTTATATTTACCACCTTCATTTATCTGAAGGTTAGCCACAGCACTTCCAAGCATATGTCCGGTGCCAGTGAATTTTACTTTTATATTCTCGTCAATTCTGAATTTCATATTAAGCGGGACTCCGATAAAGAGTTTCAAACACTCATTTGCATCTGCCTGAGTATAGAGAGGTTCAACAAGCGGTAATCCCTTTTTTGCCCGCCGTTTATTGAAAGTATAAGTATCATGCTCCTGAATAAATGCAGAATCGGTAAGCATTATTGAACAGAGATCACGGGTTCCATTTGTACAAATAACAGATCCCCTGAAGCCAAGTTTGTATGCGTATGGAATCAATCCGGCATGATCAATATGAGCGTGTGTGAGTATAATATGATCAATTTTTGAAGGGTCGAACATAAGATCCCTGTTCATACCATCTGTTTCAAGACCTTTTCCCTGAAACATACCACAATCGAGAAGTAATTTTTTACCTGAATCAGTCGTTATGAGATGTTTACTTCCTGTGACTTCTCTTGCGGCCCCAATAAATTTTATTTTCATGTTAGTCTATATATTAGTTAGTTTCGTATATCTTAAAAAAGGCTACAGGCGGTAGGCAACAGGCGACAGGCGTTATATTTTAAGCCCGATTACTGTAATATCGTCGACCTGATCTACTGATCCCTTCCACTTATCAAACTCGTATTCAATAATTTTACTTTGTTCTGCCATAGGTTTGTAATAAATCCCTGTAAGAAGTTTTTTCATATTAGCTATCTTGTATTTGACTCCATTAGTACCACCAAACTGATCAGCAAATCCATCTGAAAAAATGTAAATTGTATCCCCCTTCTTTACATTAATCTCATAATTTGTGAAAGTATTTTTTTCACCATAATAAATACCGATCGGCATCCTGTCGGCTTTATATTCTTTTAGTTCTTCACCCTGAAAAATAAAAAGCGGATTGTACGCCCCTGAAAACTCCAGGGTCTTTTTGGTTTTATGAAGAATACAGAATGCAATATCCATCCCATCAGCTGCTTCACCCTCTTTCCCCGTCTGATGAAGTGATTTTTTAATTTTCTCACGCAAAAGACTTAATACAGTATTTGCCTTAAGATCAACATTATTCGTGATTATCTCATTTAAAGTTGAGATTCCGAGAGCACTCATAAATGCTCCTGGGACACCATGACCCGTGCAATCTGCTACAGTAAAGAAAATATGCTTTTCATCTTCTCCTATCCAGTAAAAATCACCGCTCACAATGTCTCTTGGTTTGAAGATTATAAAATGATCGGAAAAGAAATTCTTAAAATGAAGGTCTTCAGGAAGCATCGCCCTCTGGATCCTGCTTGCATATTCAATACTGGAAGTAATTTCTTCTTTCTGCGCCTCAATCTCTGCAGTCCGCTCTTTAACTTTTTCTTCAAGTATCTTCTTTTCTTTTTGAAGCTGTCCTTCCCTGAATCGCACAATAAAAAACAGGAAAAGTAAGACAATAGAAATTAAGAGAATATAGAAAAGTGTCGTTTGAGTGAAAGGCGCCGTTAAGGTAAATTTAATTGTTTGTGGTTCCCCGATATTACCCCATAAATCCTTAGCCCTTACCTGGAGGGTATAAACTCCGGGTACCGGAATCATCAGATTGTATGTTGTACGAACTGTCCATGGCGACCAGGCAGGCATCAGTTTATTTACAATATACTGATATTGCGTGGTATTTTGTTTCAGGTAACCAGGGGCTATAATATCAAAATTAACGATATTATCACCTCTGTTAAAGACTATACTGGATAAGTTAAATGAAGTACCTCTTTCATCATATATGCTTTTTACAAAAACATCGATTTCCGGATTTATTTTAGAAGGTTTATCAATATCTATTTTGAAAAGTCTGTTTTCACCGTCAACAACCCAAAGGTTATTTTTATAAGAGTTTATTGAAATGACATCACTGAATATTTTAAACAATGACATTTTTTTCCTCTCCACTTTATCAACTGACTCCAGATAGATCCAATCATTCCCATGCTTAATCCAAGGCATATTTGAGAGAGGATAAAGATATTTAATCTTTGATCCTGATGAAATGCTATCTCGTTTCGATTGTATAAATCCTTCAGTTCCTTTATCATAATAAAAGATTCCCGACTCAGTGTACAGGAAAACAGAATCGTTTACCAACTCAAGAATATACCTTTGCGGAAAGTCATTCTTAATACTTATTCTGGTATACTTTTCGGTACCAATGTTTTCAGAATCTAAACGGAGTGCAGCATTATCAACACCAAGCCATAGTGTGCTGTTTTTAGTTTTAATGACCGAGTATACCGAACTGGTAAATTTAGAATCAGGTACATCAGAAATCCATCTCCCATTAAGATACTTTACTGAAAAATATCCATCCCCAGCAGCAATATAATAATTCTCATCAACAGGTTTCCAACTGATGGAATTTATGTAATGGTTATCAGCAATTATGGTTGCTTTATGATCACTAATAGTATAAAGTCCTTTATTTGAAGCAGCCAGAATTCCATTACTGGTTGAAACCAGCTGGCGGCATTTTTCGTTTAATCCATCAACTTTCCTGAATACATAATTTATCGATTTAAGTGTACTAATACTTTTGCTTGTACTTGAAGTAACATTATTTTGAGTAGCAGATTTCTTTTGATCAGCGGTACTTTTCTCCTCTACTGTCTTTTTTCCGAAAATTCTTGCAAAAAAGTTTTTTCTTGTTCTTTGTGCTGCAGGTGCTTTCTCTGATTGTTTTTGATTTATAGCTGCCGAAGCATTTTTAAATATCTGAACCTCTGTATAGTTTTTAACCTCTGTCAGGTAAAAGACTCCTTCACTTGTAGCGACATACAGTTCATTGTTATGCCACAATGAGGTTGTTAAATTACCTTTCAGTCCGGGATAAATACTGAAATTACCGACAGGGAGGTTTAAGTCAGCGCGGGTAAGCCCATACTGATGAGAAAGCCACAACCCTCCGCTTCTATCCATGCCAATAGCAAACACCTCATCATCAGGCAGTTCATTTTGATTATTGATAGTGAACCTGATTTTACCACTTTTTTTATCGATAACCAGAGCTCCTCCGTCAAGTGTTGAAAAAGCATACAGGCTATCACCTATAGAGATCCCGTCAGACAATACATTATTCTTAAGGTAACCATCATCTTTGATCTGATAATCATAATATTTTAATCCGTCAAAAAGAGATAACCTTCCATCACTAAGCCCCACAAGAGCCATAGAATTATTATACGGAAGAGAGAACAGAATATCAAGTTTTTCAGTCAGATATCCGGTAACCAAAGGGAAAAGAGTATCGCTCTCAATCCTGTACAAACCTTTATTCATAACATTGACAAATGTATTCTTTGGTGTAACGAACAATCCGGTAAAGGCATTATTATCTTTTGATTTAAGACGAAGTTCAAGCTTTCCATTATCGGTATTGTATTTGTTTACTGACTTATCGCCATAAAACCAAACCAGAGAATCACTGACGACAATTTTAGTAATGATACCTATATCAGAAGTGTCTTTAGGAAGTGCTACATAGTTATAAGATCCTGTTGGGCTCTTTTCAAGAAACCCGAAACTATTATCCCCACCGATAAAAACCTTTCCACTCACAGGATCCTCCTTCATGGAAAAGGGAATTGTAGGAATTCTTACAGAAAGCCAGTCTTGTCCGTCAAATGATAAGATTCCCTTTCTGTTTGCGAAAAGCATTACGTGATTAATATCCTGACATATAGCCCAACTCTGATTTTCAATCTCCCTGCTTTCCTTAAAATGAGTTAAAAAAGGGGCCCCTTCCTGCGCTGAAAGTATGTAGGCTATAAAAAATAAATAGACGAATGAAAATAGCTCTTTCATGACAGAAAATTATCAAATTAACTTGCGTGTTTTCATCATTTTAAAATTACAAAAAAATATCAGAATTATTATGTGATATTTTCTAAGTAATTCTAACTGTTAAACAAGATTGCATCTACATAAGTTCAGACAGAATCACCATATAAACGCAGGGAAAATAAATAGGTTGTCCTGAAGCTTGATTATTTAACAAACAAACTTAGCACCATTACACCTATTAATCCCATGATTCCAATTGATGTTTCCATGACAACCCATGTTTTCATTGTATCTTTAATGCTCAGGTTGAAGTATTCCTTAAAAAGCCAGAATCCGCCATCATTCACATGACCAAACATAAGACTTCCGGAACCAATTGCCAGTACCATTAATTCTGAATTTACTACTCCGTTTGTAACTAAAGGAAGAACTATACCTGCAGTTGTAATCCCCGCAACAGTAGCAGAACCTACACAAAATCTAAGGATAGTAGCGATAAGCCATCCCAGAAACAGTGGGGACAAAGTTGACTGACTGAGCAATTCTCCGATATATTTACTTACTCCGCCGTCTACAAGTACCTGTTTAAGAGCTCCGGCACCTGCTATCAGAAGCATTATCATTGTAATACTGGTAACAGAATGAGCCAGAGAGTTCATTATATCAGCTATTTTTCTTCCTCTTGCCAGGCCAAGGGTATATATTGCAAATAAGACAGATAGAAGCATAGCAAAGACCGGATTTCCAATCCATCCCAAAACTATTCTGACATGGTTCTCTGCAGGCAAAAGGAAACCGGCAATGGTCGCAATACTAATGAGGATAACCGGCAACAGTGCCGAGAAAAAACTTACCCAGAAACCCGGCATCTCTTCATCAGTCAGAGGTCTGATATTTACAAATTCCTTCAATGGCTTAGCTTCAATTTTGCTAAGTGCTTTTGAGAGAAAAGGTCCGGAAATAATAATTGCGGGGATGGCAACAATTATTCCGTAAATTAACGTTTTTCCCAAATCAGCATGGAATATATTCACTATTGCAGTTGGTGCAGGATGCGGGGGAAGATAGCCATGTGTTACAGATAATGCTGCCAGCATAGGCAGCCCGACGTAAAGTAAAGGGAGGCCTGTCGAGGCTGCAACAGTAAATATCAATGGGATCATTATAAAAAAACCAACATCATAAAACAACGAGACACCTACAATAAAACCTGTGAGCATTAGTGCCAGCTGGATATGTTTAATTCCAAAAGCCGTTACCAGTTTTGAAGTAATCTTCTGAGCAGCACCACTTTCCGACACCATTTTCCCAAGCATGGAGCCAAATCCAAGTATAAGAACAAGAAAACCCATTGTGCTGCCGATACCGTTCTCAATCGAAATTATAGTTTTATCGAGCGACATCCCTTCTGCAATTCCAACCGTAAGGGCAACAATGACAAAGGATAAAAAAGAATTGAATTTTAATACCAGGATCAGGAAGAGAAGAAGGCAAATTCCGAGGATTACGATGACTAGAGGCATATGAAGTTAAGGTTAAGGTTAAGGTTAAGGTTGAGGTTCAAAGTTCAAGGTTCAATGTTTTTAAGACTTACCGATTACCGTTTACTCCCTTCCATCTATTCCGGGTTCGGGAATAAGTGGGAACTTAACCGGCTTATTATCACGCGAAGAACGGTAAATAGCAGTAAAAAGTTCTACTGTTCTCCGGCCATCTTCTCCTGTTACCAATGGATCAGTTTTATTCTCAATGGCTTTCAGAAAATCTTCAATCTGGTATTGGATATAGCATACTGTGGGGTCGCAATTGTTAAATATTTCAGTATCCTGAGCAATCCATTCTTTGAGATGCTCCTCTTCTCCCGGAATTGTCCAGAGATCATTAACAGGAGGCTCTGCAACACCTGATCTCCCGGCAATAAACATAGCTCCTCCATCTGTCTGCACACCAACAGAAGCGCCGTTCTCTCCATGAATCTGTACCTTTCCATATAGTCCGGGTTTTTGAGAATTACTTACAATAATGTTCCCGATGGCACCACTTTTGAATTTCACAATTGCAACAGCCGTATCTTCAACTTCGATGTATGGATGATTCATATTTCTCCAGATACCATACACTTCATCAACTTCACCCATATACCACAGAAGAATATCAAGCTGATGCGGAGACTGGTTTACGAGTACTCCGCCCCCTTCAGTTTTCCAGGAACCCCTCCATTCACCTGAATCATAATATTCTTTATCACGCCAACCGAACATTGTTATAGTTGCCAGAAGAGGCCTGCCTATTTTCCCCATATCAATGGCATACTTTACTCTTCGCACAGGCTCATACCATCTTCTCTGACTTATCACACCCAACCTTACATTGTTTTTTTTACAGGCTTCAATTACATCATCGCAATCCTGAAGAACAGAAGCCATGGGTTTTTCAATAAGTACATTAGCACCTGCGTTTGCTGCCTCCAAAGCGGGTTGCATATGAAAAGGATGAGCTGTACAGACAAGCACAAGGTCAACATGATTATCTGAAACCATTTTCGAAATATCCGAATATGCCAGTGTATTATAAGTAGCAGCAAAATCTTTCGCAGTCTGATTTGTTCTGCTCCATACTCCGGTAAGATGAGCATTAGGAATACCCTGAATAGCTTTTGCATGGAGATGGGCAACTTTACTGCAGCCGGCAATTGATATATTAAAAATTCTTTCTGACATAGATGAAAAATTATGGTATTAAAATAACTTTATTCAGTTCTTCCTCTTTTTTATAGAGTTTATTAAACCAGATGGCTCCTTCTGATAACGGAGCAACGACGGAAATCTGATCGTCTACACTAATCTTTCCTGATTTTAGCAGATCAAGAACCACTTCATATTCACCGCGGATTGCACAACTTCCAAGTACTTTTAATTCAAGTGTGACAACTTTTTGAAGCGGAAAATCGATTTTAGGTGAAACATTTCCAACAAGAATAGCCTTACCTCCTTTCCGAATAACATCAATCGCAATATTAACGGAATCGCTCTTTCCTACTGCCTCAAAGGATATATCTGCTCCCCTGGTATTAGTCAGGCCATGTATTTTTTCAGTAAGGTTTATTTCAGTTGAAAGATATGTATGATCTGCTCCGGCTTTCTGAGCTTGTCCCAGACGTTTTGGATTGATATCAATTGCAATGATTTTTGAAGCGCCAGATATCTTTAAAAGTTTAATAATAAAAATTCCAATCATCCCCGCACCTACAACTACACATTTATCTCCGGTTTTAATCCCTGAGATATTGATTGAATGAAGCGCAACTGCAACTGCCTCAACCATCGCAGCCTGTTCAAAAGTAACACCTTCAGGAATTTTGTAAAGAATATGCTGAGGAATGGCTATATATTCAGCAAAGGCTCCGTCTCGTTTAAACGTTCCGGGAGAAACCCCGAGTACCTCACGATTATCGCTGAGATTATATAAACCTTCAAGAGTAAACCAGTCATTAAGCGGGTAAACTGTCGAATCAAAGGTTACTTTGTCGCCTGATTTCCAAATAGTTACATCTTTTCCCGTTTTAACAATTACTCCTGATGCCTCATGACCCATAATCATAGGAGGAATTCTTCTCCCGGTGCTCCCATCCATACCATGAACATCTGAACCGCATATCCCACAAGCCATTACCTTTACAAGTACCTCATTATCATTTATTACCGGATCAGGAACATCTTTATAAACAAGCTTATTGTATTCTTCAAGAACGAGGGCTTTCATTTTATTTGCTTACTTCTTTCACAACACTGAATACTTTTATATCCGGAGCACCTGCTAAAAAATCAGCTATTTTAGGGCCAAAAGCAGCAAAATAATCTGTTGCGAAATGTGCATCAACTGCAGCCTGATTTTTATATTCTTCAACAAAAACGAACTTAGTATTATTGTAAGGATCCTGATAAAGCTGATAAGATGTACATCCGCTTTCCTTATTCGATTTTTCGATCATCTCCTTAGCTGTATCCGTGAAATTCGTTATTTTTTCAGGTTTTATTGATAATCTGGCAACGATCATCATTTTGTAACCTGCAATGGCTGTCTGCATCGATGAATCAGCAACCTTTACATTTTCGCCGGATTTATTACTGCTGCAGCTGCTGTAACCAACTGTTAAACTGATTAATAATACTACAATTTTTGTTTTCATGGTTTTTAGTTTTTATTGGTTCAGGGTAATTTTATACATGGAGGAAAGATACAAATTATTTACGGAAAATATGGTATAGAAAAAGGGTCATGCCATGGCAAGATCATACCGGAATATATATGATGATCGTAGAGACGTGCAATATCGGTCACAAAAATAGTTCTTTCAGGAAATTCTTATGTGATTTTTGTCAGGATTAAGATAAGAGTCAGATTGATTTAAATTCATCCAAAATGACCACAATAATATCTATAACTATTGTTTTTAGGTAGATATTATTAATACATTTGTAAGGTAAATAAAAACTTACAGATATGAAAACCGCAGCTATTTACAGCCGTATCTGGATTATTGGACATTTCAATAATTACCCAATTACATCGTAAGCGTCCGGTGAACCACATCTTGCAAATGCCTAAACTGTCGTCGTATATTTCGGAAAATATACAACATGATTAAACGACGGAATAAAACCATGATGTATCGCATGATTCAGCAGTAGAAGGAAAGCGGAATGAGCCAAGCGGCATTTTGCGCAAACGAGAAATTATCAGAATCCCTTTTTTACTATTGGCATAGGAAATACAAAGATACCAATTTGTCGTGGATCCAATACCCGCAAAATCCAGTTTCATAAGCTGAATGATAATTACCTCCAGGAAAATTATTCTTAAGATAATTAAATAAAACCTCTGTACTTGGTGGTTGCGTAAATGTTTTATATACAATATCTTCTGTCATTATTGTGACTTTCCAGCTTTTTAAATGGGCATCAAATCCAGCTTAAATGTTTTGTCTCGTAAAATCAATTTTCTTAACTTGTGATTCCATAAGTTTCAGATATTATTAGGTTATTATTTGGTAGATATTCAAACTTAATAACTATTCTGAAACTTATGTTTTACAAACATAGGGCCTCTCTCAGAACCGTAAGTGAACCTCTCGATTCATACGGCTCTTCGAACTCATACAACCAATAATAGGTTGCAGGCAATAATCAGGTTATACCTTGCACCTTGCTCTCTCGCCGTCGCCACCAGCTCTATTTCGATACCGTAAAAATTATTTACGACACTTCAATAACGGTTTACTTTCGTTCAGCTCCTCTTCCCTCACCAGTACTGAATGTATCCAGACTTTTTCCGAACCTTCAGTCATTAACCTTGATGCTAAAAGTACCCTACTCTTGAAAAGTGAGCACCACAAGGCGGTTTGGTCATTGTGCCTGAAGACCCTGACCGATAGACCAATTTCAAAATGTTTTGTCACATCTTTGTTTTGTGAGACCTCCAGCCTCTAGACTGGCTCGTTGCCCAATGATAATGACAAATCATCTCGACTATCATCATGTTTACAGTTTTGTTGTTACTTCAAAGAACTTTTTCTCTTCGTATCCTGTAACAACGCAGGACACACAACAGAACATAACACAGGTGATGCCTAAAAGTGCTATCGGTATTGCACTGGCATATACCTTGAATTTGTGGAACAGGCTTAACGGCTATTTGCTTGACGGGAAATATGAAATCGACAATAATCTTATCGAGAACAGCATCCGTCCTGTGGCATTGGTACGTAAAAACTACCTTTTCGCCGGCTCACACGATGCAGCTCAAAGAACTGCTATGTTATACTCTTTTCTTGGCTCATGCAAAATGAATGATGTAGAACCCTCGGCTTGGCTGAAAGATGTTTTAATTCGCTTGCCGGATTATAAAGCCAACAAACTTCATGAATTGCTGCCCAATAGCAGGACATCTCTCGAATAATCGCTAATTTCTTTCAGAAAACCAGATAAATCTTGCTGTAGGTCAATGAATTTTTCTTAAATTTGTGGTAAGCACACTTTTAAATAGTATACTCTAAAACCTGAAGAAATGAAAAAAATCTACACATTTTTAGCCCTTCTTTTGATAATTCAAAGTAATCTATTTGCCCAGCTTACCGGAATAAAAACTATTAATCCAGGTGGATCTGGGTCAGACAACTATACTACGTTTGCTGCAGCAATTGGAGATTTATACGGATCAGGTGTTGGCAGTGGAGGTGTAATTTTTAAAGTGGCTGCGGACGCTGTTTTCCATGAAGGTCAAAATTATATTACTTGCCCGACTTCGAGTGCTGCAAATCCTATTGTTTTTAAAAAAGACGGAACCGGAGCCAATCCGGTAATTTATGGAAAAGATAATGGAGGAAATATTTATAGCGTTATCCTGGGCGTTAATGGTTCAGATTATATAACATTTGATGGTATCGATCTTATATCTGATCCCGCTGCGACTCTTGATGCTGATAAGATAGAATATGGGCTGGGAATTTATAATAATGGATCAGATGGTTCTGATCATATTACAATAAAAAACTGTACTATCTTAATTGAACGGAGGAATGATGATATTCCACAGAATGGTATAAATATATTTCAAAATGCGTCCTCTATATCAGGTATTGTTTCTAACATTTTTGTTGATAATGTTACTTTTATAGAAGGTCGTACATCTATATCTCTAAATGCAGAGACGATTCCAAATGAAAATATTGAAATAAAGAATTGCAAAATTGGAGACGTAGGTACAATCATTCAGCCATTAGATTATGGCGCTGTATTTAATTTAAATAAATGCAAGAACTTTTCTTTTCACGATAACGAAATCCAAAATATCGTGACCACGAATTTCTATGTGTTACAAATGGCCAATTTTACCGGAGAAAACAATGTTTTTAATAACAAGATCCATAATATGCGTTCAACTTCCACACTGGAAGCTTCAGATATTATGGGTATTTCATCAACCTCAAACGATCCAAATGCAGTAATGAACATATTTAATAATTTACTCTATGATTTTGATGGTGCCAAAAGTACAAGTACATTTTCGTCAAATACATACTGGAATCTGCAATTGATCTATACTAATGGAGCAGCTAAGTACAGGATATATAATAATACGGTTGTGGGAAATTCAAGCAACCCTAATGAGAACACTATTTTATGCTGGGCCTTTCCAACTGCGGACATAAAGAATAATATTTTTGCTGATTTTTCAGTAACAGGTGCAAATTCTTTCCGGACACTGTTCTTATCAACTGGTGTTATTGAAAACAATATATTCTGGATTGATGAATCGCTTACAAATAATTTTATCTACAGGTCAGGTGACATCAATTATAAGTTCAGGGAATGGCAAAAGTGGAATACAAAACCCTCTCCCGGATACTTTTTAAGTAATATGTCCGCCAATCCAAATTTTACCGACAAAGATAAATTTGATTTTACGGTAAAGAGTCCCTCACCTGCATCTAATAATGGTCAGCCTCTCAGTGTAGTTACTTCGAGTTTGAATGGAGTACTCCGAAATGCAAATATGCCGGATATTGGCGCTTTTGAAGGAGACTTTGGTCCTGCTACCGATTTATTCCCGCCTCTTATCCAGTTTCAGCCGATACCGTTCAATTCACCAGATGTTGTAAAATTAACTGCCGAAATTACCGATAATGTTGGGGTTACTTCTTCGAAACTCTGGTTCAGGGTTAAAGGCTCTGATGTTTCATTCACTGAAGTACCGGGTGTTCAGTATGGTAATATATGGCAATTTACTTTTCCTGCTTTGAACAAAGGTGCTTATGAATATTTTGTTTGTGCAAAAGATGCCTCAGACAACATTATATCAAATGGCTATATTGTTTCAGGACTAAATGTGGCCAATACGGGTCTTACAGTGAATAATCCTTCTGCGAACCCCGATTATGGTTACAGTTTTTCCTACAAACAGGAACTATCAGGGGATACCTATACAGTTGGCTCTGGCGGCACTTATACAAGTTTGACAAAACCCGGTGGTTTGTTCGATGCTATTAATTCCTCATTAATTACAGGGAATGTTGGGGTATCCATTATTTCTGATCTTGATGAGACAGGTGAGATTGTTTTAAAGCAATGGCAGGAATCAGGAGTTGGCAATTATACCATTACGATTAAGCCAAATAGTGCTGCTTTAAGGACAATTTCCAATGCCACTACCAATCCTGTTTCTGTTGTTGGCGCTGATAGAGTAACCATTGATGGAAGCTATAGTGGCGACAACCTGAATCATCTGAAATTTGTTGCTGATAATTCAAATCCTCTGAAATTTATTAATGACGGAACTAATGGATGCAGTAATATCACTATTAAATACTGTGACTTCTTTTCGTTAACATGGGCTTGTATTTTTGTTTCCGGAAGTTATCATTCCGATTTTATAATTGAAAATGTTAATTCTGTAAAAGGATATTCCGGCGTTACTTTAAACAATGTAACCAGACCGGCGATCAGAAATTGTACCTTAGGTAATACAGATGAGAATAACACTCTTACCAATTATGGGATTTACCTTTCGGGATGTACAGATATAACAGTTGAAAATAATACAATTCAAAATGTTATTAGTTCAGCTGATAATGTTGCTGTTTACGGAATCTGGTTAGGGAATAATACGGGAGGAAGTATCAGCAGGAACAAAATTATCGGGATAAAAAACAACGCTACGGTAGGTAATGAAATCTCCGATGGTTTATGTGCTGAATCTTCTAATAATTTAACAATTTCAAATAATATTATTTTGGGTATCAATGGTATTGGTAGCTCTGATATTGATTATAATTTTGGAATACGAGGTGCTGTTTTACAAGGTTGTGATAATATTAAATTTTATTACAATTCTATAGATCTGTTTGGGTTAGGAAACGCTGTAAACGCTGCAGAGAGTTTTACAATAAGTACAGGGAATTCTACTAATTTGAATATCAGCAATAATATATTTTTAAATTCAATTTATAATTCAAATTCAAATTCTTACAGTGATATCCTGACTCAACAAAATTTTGAATTCTCAAATATCTTTAAAAATAATATTTATTATAATATTGGTACTAATGCAAATCCCGTTGCTTTTCAGATTGCCGGTGCATGGCCTGATTTCCGGGGATGGCAAAGTGCAGGATTTACTCCTGGAAATGGACGCGATTTAGGTAGCAGTTACGGCGATCCAAAGTTTACCAATAGTGCTTCAGGGGATGTTTCTTTACAAGCATTGTCTCCTTCTATTAATTCAGGAGTTCCTGTTCCTGTTACCATTGATTTTTATGGAAAAGCAAGGAACGCTTCAACTCCTTATATAGGAGCTATTGAAGACAACACTTTCGCATTAACAACTGATATAATCCCTCCTGTTATTGATTATACTCCTTTTACCAGTTCAATAAATACCACCCCCGTGTTTTCTGTAACTATTAAAGACAATGTAGGTGTGACAGAAGCAAAAATGTGGTATAGAATCCAAAATTCCGCACTTCCATTTACATCAGTTGATGGGGTAAAACAGGGAGATAATTTAACCTGGAACTTTGCAATAACCTCTGCTCTTACGCTGGGCAACGGATATGAATACTTCATATGCGCTAAAGATGCAGCAAACAATATTATTACAAACGGGATCACACCTTCTGCATTAAATGTATCAACAGTTGGATTAACTGATAATGCTCCTGCATCCCATCCATTATTTGTAAGGACTTTTAAAGTCGATGAATTATCAATCACCTTAGGAACAATATCAGGCTCTCCTTTTTATATAAGCAGCACTAAAGTTGCACCTGTAAGTATTCCATATACAAAATCAGGTATCTTTAATAATGGGAATATTTTTACAGCTTACCTTTCAGATGCCACCGGAAATTTTTCGTCGGAAACAGAAATTGGCAGCGCTACGGCAGGTTCTGACAATATTTATGAAGGCGACTATCTTTCAGTAGGGTTCCGTGAACACCCAACTGCAGGAATACTTCAGGTAAATACCAAGCTGCAATTTGTTGGTGTTAATGCCAATACAGTGCATAAAGCCCAGATAGGTGATTTTACCGGTTATGGACTTGATATTACTATTACTGATGAGAGTATGCTGGTTTCCGGTGTAACGGTATACAAGTGCAACCTACAGATTACAGGAATGCCTGATCCTTCAGATATGGGGGTTTATAGTACTTACAATGGAGCACCCATGAATTATTATAACCCTGTCGCAAAAGTATTTGAGTTATACTATTACTATAATATAGCTGAGCCGCGTAAAATACGGGAAACAAATTCATTAATAAGTAGTAATAATAACATCGATGGTATTATAAATAGTTCGGTACCCGCAGGAAATGGTTACAAAATCAGAATAAAATCAAGCTCTCCTGAAGGTATTATAAGTGATGTCAGTCCTGATCTTCAAATTGTAGTAGATGATGTTACTACTCCTGTTGTTACTTTGACTACCAGTGCGACTACACCTGTATTCACACCCTTTACAGTAGCTATTGATTTTAATGAAATTGTTACAGGATTTGTGCAAAGCATGATTAATGTTACAAACGCCACCTTAAGTGATTTCACAGCAGTCATTCCAGACAGGAAATTCACCGTTTTAGTTTCTCCGATAAATTCGGGTACGGTTATCGTGAAAGTTCCTGCAAACAGTGTTAAAGATCCCGATAATAATTTTAATGGAGAATCAAACATTATTGATCTTTCATATATTGAATTGGGAGTTCCTCATTTAAATATTACTGCTGCCGGGAATGTAAATTATTTCAATTCATCAACTATTGTATTGACGTTCACTTTCGATCAGGATGTCACAGGATTTGAAGTGGGAGATGTAAGTGTTGATAATGGATCTATTAGTGATTTTGTAGCAGTTACCGGAAGTGCATACACGGCTGTTTTAACTCCGGCTGATCAGGGACTTGTTAAAATCGCTGTTGCCAATGACGCCGCAATTAACCTTTCCAGTAAGGGGAATAGTGCTTCTTCTGTAAATCTGTTCTTTGATAATGTAAAACCTGGTGTTTCGTTATCACAAGTTTTAGGAAGCGGTAACGTAAATTCCGCTTTCCCGATATATATTGATTTTACAGAGGAGATTAAAGGTTTGTCATTGGATAAGATTTCGGTAACTAACGGAGTAGCTACAAACTTTATTAAAGAAAGCGCTACTCGATACAGAGCAACAATAACTCCTTCAATAAATAACGGGACAGTTACATTGGGTTTTGCTGCTGACAGGATTACCGACATGGCTGACAACAGCAATACAGCGGCTTCAAACCTGGAAGTTGTTGTGGATAAGACAGCGCCTGCAGTTGTAATAACCAGGACATCCGGTTCAGGAGCTGTAAATTCAGCCTTTAATGTGACCTTTACTTTCAGTGAGGATGTCACCGGATTTGATGCCGCGGATATTGTTGTAACAAACGGCTCTGCAAGTGGTTTTGTTAAAACAAGCCCATCGGTTTACAAGGCCTTTATTACTCCGGATATGACAGGAGATGTTATAATAAATACAGCAGCAAATGTTGCTTTGGATCTGGCTGCAAATCCAAATACTGCTGCAGATCCATTGACTATCCAGATCTTAATTACCGGGATAGAGTCAAACATCGATGATAGTTTAACAGTATATCCAAATCCATCTTC
>Ga0209124_10000537_pt1 | contig 19770 bp, 20 predicted proteins | sample BarGraIncu01122A_FD_184502 | JGI IMG/M metagenome (GOLD analysis project Ga0209124, IMG submission 184502) | Arctic peat soil microbial communities from Barrow, Alaska - Barrow Graham LP Incubations 011-22A (SPAdes) (version 2) | ecosystem: Environmental > Terrestrial > Soil > Wetlands > Peat...
TTTCGTTCAGTTGAAGATAAGCAGACATGATTTTTCACCTTTGGCATGCTATACACCTCGCTTCCTTAAGAATAGCATACCATTCAATATAGTTTTAGTAAAGATTTAGACTTAACAAAGTACTAGTAGTTAAAGCTGTATTTGAATTTTTGAAATCTGAGTTTAGCACTACATTTGCTCCAATTTCGCACTTGCTTCCACTAAATAGTTTAAAATATGGAAGTTTACCAAGAATAGAAATATTCTTTCCAAATTGAATATTCTTATATTTAATTTTTAATATGAAATTCTTAATGCTATTTATTTTTAAAATACTCATATTCTCTTGTTATTCCTTCCTTAAGCGAAACACTTTCTTTGCCTAGATATTTAGTCATTTTATCATTATTAAATATAAAATCCTTAGTATTCATGCTCTTATTCTCAAGAATAGGTTCTATGTTTTTTCCAGAAACCTTGATAACTATATTGACTAGCTCTAACATAGAAACTGCCTTGTTTGATACAACATTAATTGGTTCTATATACTCATCTAAATCTATGCTATTTATTATAAGATTACAGCAATCTTTAATATATAAAAACGACCTTTTTTCTTTTCCATTTGTATATACTATGGGTGATTTATTTTGTAAAATCATTTTAATAGTTATTGGTAATATCTTTCTGTAGGCATCTTCACCTTCTCCATAAATATGACCAATTCTTAAAATCTGTAAAATAACATTGTTACTCTTTGCCCATATTTCTAGAACTTTTTCAGTAAATAATTTAGATTGTCCATAAAGAGTGTAGGGCACAGTTGGTACCTCTTCTGTTATTACTCCGTTAACATTTCCATAAACATCTATTGTACTTAAATAAATTACTTTTTTAGGAATTGACGGTAAGTTTTCAAGCAAATATTCTGTGTTAACAATATTTGAAATTGATTCTTTAACCTTATTAGCATCTAAAGAATTCTTTGGTATAAATGCACCGAGATGTATAACAATATCAATTTCACTTATATGTATTTTAAAGAAATCTTCTTTTGTGAATGTATAATTATTGTGTATTACACATTTATATCCCAATATTTCTTTAGAGGTTAAGAGAATCAATTCATAGTTGTCATACGCAGAATTATTCTCCAGTACCTTTAATAAATTACTTCCAATAAAGCCTGTTGCTCCAGTAATAAGCATATTCATCTACTTTAACCCACTTATTGTTTTTTCAATTTCTGCTTCGGTTGTCAACAAAGGTTCTCTATCCATTCCTCTTATCCATAATAGACCATCAGTCAATGGATTTATTTTATTTTTCAAGTTTGGAAATTTATTATTAAGTGCTATATCAACAAAAATTTGTGGCATGTTAAGCCCTGCTTTAGTAAAGAAATATACAGTTGTAAAAAATCTTGATATATTTATTTCAGTTGGATTCGGGAATCCATTAAAATCATAAGTCATATCTACTCCATATATACCATGAGGTTTTTTATCAATTGATAATATGGAATCTAGTGCTACTTTATCGACAGTTTCATCTGAAAAAGTTTCACCTACTCTTGTAATTCCAGTAACTCCAGATAAAGTTCGATTTCCAAAATTCCATGAATTTCTTTTCCTTGTTTGTGCTACAACTAATTCACCTTCATACCAAATAGATAGCCATGTAACTGTACCGGAATCTAATAATTCTGCTGCAGTAAAGTTACCCCAGCCATTAAATCTATCTATCCATATTTTTGCAAACTCATAATTGTCAGCAGGAAGTGCACCCCTTCCACCGCCACCTTCTGCAGCTCTTATCCATATTTTCCCTTGTTTATTCCCTAATGTTTCAAAAGCTCTCTTTAAATCATTTTCATCGTTTACTATAATAGTTTTGGGTATTTTAATCCCTTCTCTTTCCCATATTAAACTAGACTTTGCTTTATCAACACAAACTTCAATTACTTCTTTTGTTGGCATATACATTTTAACGCCAGTGTTTATTATATCTTCCCTCATTCTAGAAGCTTCTCTTATTTCAATATCATTTTGAAAATGGATTAGATCTGGCTTCTCAGAATTCAAAAGTTTAATTAAAGAACTCTTATAGTTTAAGTCAACTGCATAAGGTACGATGTACTTTTTTCTTGACATTGAAATCATCAAGTCCATAGGTTCACTACCCATACCAATAATTTCATTCTTTTTATCGCCCTCTAGTAATGATTTAATAACATTTTCTGATGGTGCACCACCTGCACCAGCTATAATAATTTTCGACATATAACATTTCTCCCTTCTACAACTCTTCCAAAAAATTAATAATAAATTAATAAAAATAATTACAAATATTTTTCTGATATATTATCTAATTTTCACAGCTCGTATTGATTACTTATGTTCGAGACATTAGTATAAGTCTTTGTACTGTTGTTGACTACTAAAATTTGAGACTAAACCACATTTCCTCACCTCTGCCGTGAAAATAGTGTTTCCATCCCTCGGAGGACATTGCCACATGTTTCAGCTTAGCCTTGAAAACAATTCACCGAATCTACCACCCAACTTATTTCTTCATTTGTCATTCCGTTATATAACGGCAATGTTAAAACCTGCTTTGCTCTTTCTTCCGTAATTGGGAAATCTCCATTTTTGTACCCCAAATACTCATACGCTCCCGACAAATGTGGTGGTATAGGGTAATGTATTATTGTAAACACGTCCCTTTCCTCAAGATACTTAATGAGTTTTTCCCTTTTCTCTGTTGTAATTACAAATAAGTGCCACACGCTCGTACATTCATCTGCAACTTTTGGTAATGTTATTAAAGAGTTATTTATCTCCTTTAAGTATCTTTCAGCAATATTAGCTCTTTCTAGGTTTAGTTCATCTAAATGTGAAAGTTTAACACGTAAAAGTCCAGCCTGTAACTCATCAAGTCTTGAATTTGTACCAACAATCATGTTATGGTATCTCTTTTCACTACCATAGTTTCTAAACGTCTTGAATTTCTGTGCTAATTCATCATTATCAGTTACAATAGCGCCACCGTCACCAAAGCAACCTAGATTCTTTGAAGGGTAAAAGCTAAAACAGCCAATATCGCCAAATATGCCTGTCATTTTTCCATCAAATCTAGCTCCATGTGATTGAGCACAATCTTCAACTAAGTATAGACTGTGCTTTTCACACAATGACTTAATTTTATCCATACGTGATGCTTGCCCATACAGATGTACTGCCAAAACTGCCTTTGTGCGTGGTGTAATAGCATCCTCAATTTTGTCTACATCTATGTTGTGATATTTGTCAGGTTCTACAAATATTGGCGTGGCACCATTAATGGTGATTCCCATTACGCACGCAATATATGCATTACCTTGAATAATAACCTCATCGCCGCTACCTATGCCTAATAATCTGAACGAAATCCATAACGCATCCAGCCCACTACCAAGCCCTACACAATGCTTACTTCCTGTATATGTAGCAAATTCTTCTTCAAAATTCTTGACCTCTTCTCCAAGTACATACCATCCCTTTCGTAAAACTTTTAAAGCTTTCTGTTCATATTCATCCTGGTACATGTAAAATTGTCGATCTAATACATTAGGATATACCTTCATGAGTAATCGTCTCCTTAAATATTTCTATAAATCTATTACTAACAATCTTCCAATCTAATTGTAAAATATCTTCTCTTGCTTTTGTTGACTTGTTTTTATCTTTAGCTTCACAAACTATTTGTGTTGTAAAATATTCTATATAATATTCTAAATTTTTATCTATTCTTTTTTAATTTATCTTTCATTTTCCTTTTTCCCAATGATAAAAATATTTTCAAGGGTGATTTAGGTACAAAAGCATCTAATGGTAAATCCATTACTATAGGTTTGCGTTCATCTATCATTTCAATCCATCGTGTCATTATATTATCCATAGAATATTTTTCTATTACATACTCTCTACATTTATATGCTATTTCCGTATATTCTGCTTGATTACAATTATATAAAATATCAATGTAATCTTTATAAGTTTTTGTACAACTATTTTTTATATCCCCTACATTATCATCCTCAAAAACAAAGCCATTTGAAATATTATTGTCTAGAAATGCTGGAGCTATAACAGCAGGTATCTCTGCACTTGCCATTTCTAACAAAGATGTCCCCATTCCAACTACCATTGAAGCTCCATATATATATTTATCAAGTTCATCATAGTCAACAGTTCCTAAAAATTCGATTTTACCTTCCTTATATGATTTAAAGGTTTTTGCATATTTTATTAGTTTCTTTTTTTCAGAGCCATCCCCAATAATAATTAACTTTGAATTTGAGTGTTCTTTATAAAATTCATCATAATCACTAATTAGTCCATAAAAATATCCCTTATAATCTACTACTCTTCCAATTGTTAAAATTTCAAAGCACTTATTCTTTATTGTTGTTATCTTTTTTTCTTTAATATTAATAGCTAAACTTAATATTGCTCTATTCTTTATCTTTAATTTATAAAAATCCTCATGAGACTTTATTACATCTTCATTCATAAAATGAATACATTTATTTTCATCTAATAAATGTATTAAATTCCTTGCTGATTCAAATTTTGACAAATCAAAATTTGAACAATAAGCTAATGGATGAAAAACTCCTGTTATAAATTTTGTATTTAGCATTTTTGACAATATTAGTCCATAAAAACAATCAATAGGTTCAAAGCATCCAATAACTTTTATATCATTCAAGTCAAGGACTTCATTAATAATTCTATTGTACATACTAATAAATTGCGAGAAATATATTTCATTAGGCTGATATAAAACATTATTATCAATTATTAAATTGACTCCTTCTTTTTTTAACAAGTCATGCATGTTGCCAATTTGCGATACTAATAAATATACTTTATAATTATTGTTAATTAACCATTTAGATTTTCTTAAAATTAGAGTTTCAATTCCGCCTGTTGGTAACCCTCTATATATAAACAATACTGTTTTTTTATCATCCTTATTCAAGTTTATAACCACTCCTTTTATCTAAGTTAATTCATAATCTTTCTTATTATCTTAATTAATAATTTCGTTTAAAATTTCCTGGAATTGACGAGCAGAATTTTCCCAACTTAAATGACTTACGTTTCTATATGCATTTTCAGTAATTTTTTCCAAGTAATCAGGATTATCTATATAGTATAAAAGCTTATTATACATGTCTTGCCAATTAAATGTAGTTAAAATAGCACAATTTTCTTCGAAAAAATATTTGAATGTACCTTCTTCAAATTCTATAACTGGCAATTTGGTCGCAATCATTTCAAATGGAACGAGTGATATATTGCTTAATGATGCAACAACCCCAAAATCACTGTTTGCGTATAACTCAAATAATTGCTCTTTATTAAGTTTTCCTAAATTAACTCCGTTTATAAATTTCTGATTTTTATCTGCGCCAAAGTACTTTATATTCAATTTTATATTTTTTTCATCAAATTGTTTTTTTATATTTTCTAATATATATTGAATAAGGTATGGAGCTCTTTTTTCATCAAATTTTACATATGCCGCAATATTAATTTCTTTTTTATGTTTATACTTATGAAAATCCCTATCAATTAGTTTATATTCAGTTCTTTCATACGGAAATTCAATGTAATCGATTTTATTTTTAACATTACAATTTTGTTCAATAATTGACTTGTTCCATTTACCTAAACTTACCATATGTAAACCTAATTCATAAGTTTTTTTCGTCAACAAATATTTTTCACCATATTTATAAAAATACGGTTCATAATCTTGCACAAAATACATTTTATAACCTTTTAAATGTTTTATATAATATACTGTTTGCCAACTTGTAGCTACATATACATCAGTATTAAAATGTTCCAACGATGAATTGTTTATGATTTCACCTTTATAATTTTTTAAATTTAAGGTTGCATTTCTTTTCATTTCATTTATGTTTTGATTTGTATAACTTACATAATACACCTCATAACCCAATCCACTTAAATATGTACCTAATCTAAGTATAGATGTATGTCCCCCACTATAAGCAAACATTGGGGGTATTACAAAACATATTTTTTCTATTTTATTTGGTGATTCTTGAGTTATTTCATCAAGTTGAATATACTTAAAAATTTCTTTATAAAACATGTATTCCTTGTTATTTATTATATAATAATATATGTCTTTCCCCAGCTTTTTAATCATGTGTACGTCCCTCCTATAATAAATACAAATTTCTTTCATTTATATTTGATAAATATTCCTTTCTGATGTTCATCCTTGAATTCTTCTATATTTTCAAAAGTATTTTTGCAAGATACTTTTATAAGGAATCATATACCATAATTCAGTATTTATGATATTAAGGATTATGATTATTCCATAAATAACAAAACCACTTAATGAAATGCCATATAAAATTGTCTTTTTATAAATACCATTAATTTTTCCTAACGCACTAAATAATAAAGGAAACAATATAATTTGTGAAGTCCATAATGCATATACAAGTCTCATCATTATCGGATTTGAATAAGAAATTAATAGAATTACTGAGCTAACTATATATAACGAAAAGTATAAACTTAGATTGATATTTATGACTTTCATTTTTTTGTAGAAAGTCATGAATGGAATTAATGGTAATGAATAAACAAGAAATGATATTCCATAACTAAATGATGACATATTAATATTTTTTAAATAAAACGAATAATTAGGTGATAACATGAGCGCATATTTAACTGAATAATTTATAATATTAGGAATAAACGGAATTAAAATTATTGATATTATACCAATATGCAATCTATATTTCTTTAGCTTTTCTGTATATAATATACCAATCATATAAAATATAATAAGTGAGTTGTGGAATAATACCGCTATCGTTATGAATATAAAATATTTTACTGGTTTCCTTTCAAAGATAAATCTTAAAGCATAAAATCCAATAGATATACCTAACATATTTCTTATAATTGAATATTCTAAGAAATACAAGGTAAATCCGTATGTAAATATTGCTAATCCCAAATTAATATACTTAGATTCATAGAGTATAGCCTTGTACATAAAGTAATTAGTAATTACTGCAGCAATTATAATTACAGATTGAAAATCTTTGAAAATTTTAAAACATAAATAATTCAACAAAATAAATCCTATCTCTGTATTTGTAACACTAGATGCATTCATACCGTACATTTGCACATTTCCATATATATTCATATATGATGTGTAATCTGCACCTGTATTATATTTTAAAGCTATCGGTAGTGTAAGTATAATATATGATATGATAATCATAAGTATATTGTAATTTTTTCTTTCATTAGTTTGTTTTTTATTTGTTGAATATTTAGTGCCTTCCTTTTTAATTTGTGAAAAATAAGCAAATAAACTAGATAATATAATAATCAACAAATAAAATATAATAGAATCAGTTCTATTCATTTATTAAACAACCTTTCATTCTTATATTAGTATAATATCCCATATTGTTTTTATCTATTACTTTGTATAATAGTATATCAATAATTCTATATAATTGATAATACATTAGGATTTTTTATATTTGCAACGAATTATATTTAGCATTGCATAAACTCTAATTTGAACTTTAAATATATATGTATTTTTACTTTTAACTCCTCCATCAGATACATTTTTTGCATGTCTCCTATATAATATTAGCTTTTTTTCAGTAGTTTTAACCTTGAAAAAAGCATACCCAATGAGACCTATCCATAAATCATGAGGTAAGTATTTGTATTTCCCAGGGAATGGTACAGATCTTTTAAATACTTCCCTGTTAAAAGCCATACAACAACCTAAATAGTTAGCCTTAATAATCGTTTTTAAAAAGCCTGCCTTTGATTTTCTTGTTTTAAAATAAGATTCTTTTATAGTATTTAAATTCTCATCAACTATAATACAGTCGCTAATGACCATGTCATAATTATCTTGTATTAGATATTTTAAGGTTATATTTACTTTATCACTAACCCACTTATCATCTTGGTCTGAAAGAAATATGTACTGTCCCGAAGCTTTCTTTAATGCATTTTCAAAATTCTCAGTATATCCTTTTTCATTCTCATTTAAGAATATTTTTATTCTACTGTCATTGTATTGTTTAATTATATTAATGGTATTATCCGTTGAATGGTCATCTGATATTATTATTTCATCTTCGTCAGTTAGTTGTGTTATTATAGAATCGATTTGTTCTTTTATATACTTTTCGCCATTATACGTAGCTATGCATACACTCACTCTAACCATTACCTGCCTCCTATACTAACCACTAATCTTTTATAATATGCTTCTCCAGCATGCCTCTAATTGGTACATCATCATCATGTAATTTTTATCATTTTAAATTCTTGTCCACATTTTAAATTCTGAATCCCATCTTTTAATTACCTTAGCTGGGAATCCAACCACTATACAGTTATCTGGTATATCTCTATTGACCACCGAATTAGCACCAATAATACAACCATCCCCAATCTTAACACCTAATAATACACATACATTTTCGCCAATCCAAACATTATTTCCAATACTTACTGGTTTCGTATATAGTGGGCGATCATCCGGCGGAACGTCTGGAGATGAATTAATCATGTTATCTGAGTAGGAACCATGGCTTGTGTCACTTATAAAAACTTTAGAAGCCATCAAACAGTTATCACCTATTGTGACCTTTTCATTAGCAACGAAATGGACATTGTCACCAAGTTTACAGTTTTTCCCAATGATAAGCTTTTTGGATGTATCACTTGAATCCCCAAGTAAATCAAATCTGCAATGATGTCCTATCGTGAGTCCTTTATCAAATTGCAAGCGTGATTTACCCCTACAATAGAAAGGTCTTCTAATCAAACGTGCACCTCTATAGAATATTTTGGTGCAAATTAAGGCATATAAATTAGACATGGTTTCTGATAATGAATATGCATTATTCATGTTCTACCTCATCGGTTTCCTACCTATTGTTTACGGATAGTACTTTTTTACATGATATTTTCATTCCGGCTGAGTTCCCAATATATCACCGATCCAAGATTCAATTGAATATCTTTCATAGGTAGCCTTGTCCACATTTTGATATGGTTGGTGTAAAAAGCTATCGTGAATACAAACAGCGCTCCGATCAACTACTAAGATATTATTCGGATTGTAAAAATCATATTCCACAATTTCTTTATTGGTAGTTATCAGTTTTTTGTTCATACCCAGCATTTCGATTGTTCTCATCGTCAATCCAGTCTGTTTCGGATGCTGAATATCCAAAACCGCCCTTGATTCATCAATAACCTTGGCAATCAGAGAGCTTTCAATCTTGGCAAATTCAAAATCCGTTTTTTGTGTATTTCTAAATTCTTTCTTTGTAAATTTATAAAATCGATATATGAAATTACTTTGAAGGTAGCAGAAGAAAAAGCTGTCCAGATTCTTATCCTCATATATCTTTTTCACATTTTTAATAATCGAATATCTGTCGGAATGTATTGTACCGATGAAGCTGATTGCGTATTTGTATTGATTATCATCTCGAATATCTTTCCGATAGCAATCCAGAAAAAAAAGCGGTCTGAATATCAATTTTCCATTATTTTTTACATCTCCTGAGTCAAAAGAAAAAGCCCTGTCAAACTCATTTATTTTATGCGCTACTCCTTTGACGTTTTTAAGAGCGTCATATAAATATAAGCAGAATACCGCATTCGGGGAGAAATGCTTTAATTGACGAATAGTTTCAAGTGACATCATTTCACATTTAATAACAAATATATAATCATATAGATTTCCCTTGTTTTGTTCTATTATTTGTCTGTAGTATTTCGCTGTTTTGTAACCAAATATCTTTGGTGAAATCTTTAAAAGGGCCTTCTCATAGGACTTACTGATAGATCTTTCATCATAAAAATCAACCACTGCTCCCATCTGTTCCATTTTATCTTTGATTTTTAGTTCATATCCGAAAAAGGCAGGTGCAAAAAACAATATTCTTTTCCTATTTAAGTTCATTACTTGTACAAACCCCTCTCTTTCATTTCCAAAATAGATGTTTCATAGTTGTCTTCTTCAATTTCTTGTTTCTCGACCCAGTCAACAAAGTTCGAGATTCCCTGTCTAAATGATACCTTTGGTTCATATCCCAGTAGTTCGCGGCTACGCGTTAGATCTCCCAAATTATGTCTGATATCTCCCAAGCGATAGTTCCCGGATACTTCAATTTTGATTTGTGCAGAATACTTGACGATCAATGTGTTAGCAATTTCAATCACACTAGTACTTTCGCCCGAACCAATATTAAATGCATGGTAGTTCGCCTCAACTTTTTCGATTCCCAGAATTATTGCATCTGTAATATCATCAATATAAACAAAGTCCCTCGTTTCGAGCCCATCCTCAAAGATATTAAGGCTATTTCCGTTTTTTATCCGCGTTGAAAAGATAGATAATATTCCTGTATACGGATTTTTCAATGATTGTCCTGGACCATATACGTTTTGAAAACGGAATGCAACAACCGGCATACCGATTGATTTCCCCACAATCATACATAATTGTTCCTGTGCTTGTTTTGTAAACCCATATACTGAAGTGGGATGCAATGCAGAATCCTCATCTGTAGGCAGCATGGTTACAGTCTGTTCGCATAGTGGGCACTTAACATCATAATCTCCGGCAGACATAAATTCTTCGGTTCTACTTTCAGGATAGACCACACCATGCTTCTGACATAGAAATTTTCCTTCTCCGTATACTGCTCGGGATGCTGCGATAATAAGTTTTTTAACCTGGGTTTTTCTGTTAGTAAGTATTTCAAGTAAATTTGCTGTACCGCCAATATTCGAAGAAACATACTTGTTAATTTCGTACATGGATTGCCCGGTTCCGGTTTCAGCCGCCAAGTGAACAACTACATCAACACCTTCTAAGGCCTTCGCCCAATCCTCAATGTTGTTAACATCACCCTTGATAAAGCGAATTTTTCCTTTTATCATATTGTATGTGTATGACTTGTTTGGATCTAATCCATGAATCTGTGGATTCAAACTGTCCATAATGACAACATCGTATCCCGATTTCATTAACTTCAACGATAGATTACTTCCGATAAATCCTGCCCCACCTGTAACTAAAACCCTATTCATATCATTTCCTTCTTCCTAATTCATCTAATAACTTCATATTAGTAACGCTTGCACATTCAATTGTTTATATGTTTTATTGAACCTTTTCTGTATCCTCAATTGTACGCTGAAAACCTGCGACAATAAACCCGCATTCCTTTTGGTAATCATACACTAAATCACCAAATACTTTGTTTATATACTTGATTTTCAAGGTCATCAGAGCTTTTAGTAATGGATTGAAAAAACTGGTTAATCTAATTTCTTTTCCATGTATATCTGCAATTAATTTGATCATTTCCGAAGTACAAACATATTCTTTGTTTTGCGGACAAAACAAACCACTTTCGCCATTATCAATCAAATATCGTACAAATTCCGAAAGATTATCAATGTATATCATACTGCGTTTGTTTTGAATATCCGGAAACACCGGCAGCTTCAGAGCATACTTTGCAAGTGTCTGGTAATTACCTTTACAGCCCCGTCCATAGACCATTGGTGGCCTTAACACAGCTATTTTGAAATTTTTATCTTCCAAATTTCTGATTTGTTCCTCTGCCTGTAGTTTTGATTTTCCATAATTGTTTTTGGGATTCGGAATAGTTGCTCCGGTTATTATTCCTGTGTCAATACCATATACGCTCATCGAGCTTAAATATATGAACTGTTTTACACCGTCACTTTTAGCTTTTTGCGCGGTAATTACAGCTAAATCACGGTTTACTTTATAATAGAGTTCAGCATTATCTTTTGTTTCCCTGATATGAGCAATTCCAGCAACATGAAACACACTGTCATACTGACTGAAGTCCCTGTTTTTCCATGTGCCGTTTATCATATCAACAGTATCTACTGAATACATATTTGGATACTGCGCTACCCACTTTTCAAATGACAAACCTATGTAACTGTTTGCACCAGTAATAAGTATATTTTTCATTTCGAATTAGTCTCCTGCTGTATTCCCACTTCTTTGGTAGTCTGTTTCTTCTGTGCTCCTGTTCTGCCTTCAATAACACCATCATGTTTCAGAACCGATACAAATGTTCCAAAAAAGAATTTCACATCCATATAAAAGCACATCCTCTTAATGTATTCACCATCCAACCTTGCCTTACTTTCTATTGAAAGCTCATCTCTACCATTAATCTGCGCCCAGCCAGTAAGTCCGGGTCTTACATCATTAGCTCCGTACTTATCACGTTCTGTAATCAAATCATATTGATTCCACAGTGCCGGGCGGGGGCCGACGATGCTCATCTGTCCGACAAGAATATTCCAGATCTGCGGCAGCTCATCAAGGCTTGTCTTCCTGAGGAATTTTCCGACCCGTGTTATATATTTTTCGGGATTATGGAGAAGATGTGTAGGTGTATCTTTAGGAGTATCCATTTGCATCGTACGGAACTTCAAGATGTTAAAGTGTGTTTTATGAATTCCAATACGATTTTGATTAAAGAGTACCGGTCCTCTGGAGTCAATTTTGATAACAACTATCAAAATTAGAAACAATGGTGATAGAACTATTAATCCGATAGCTGATAAGAAGAAATCCATGATTCTCTTGACTCTTGAATAGACCATATATACTCATCCCCTTTCAGCTGAAGATTTTTATTCCATCATGATCTTTTTGTTGATCTCGGATACACTTTTTCTGAGATTTTTCATTTGTTTTTTTGCATGCTTCCGACTGACAAAGAATTTCTTTGTCGATTATTTTATGGGTATAGAGCTTCCGCTTATTCGAACACGCACTTGGCGATGATTCATCCGAGGAAGCCTTGTCATCAAGCCACCATTTTATGGGACCAGCCTTACGACACGTTTCTGTTGTCGTAGTTGCCCTTTATAGGCAGCACGCATTCCATACTTATAGACACGGTTCGTTTCTGACCATCAAAAGAGAGTGCGACCATAGCGCGGCGTTTGTGTTTGTCTAACTTGATAATGGTTCCTTTGCAGTCCTGAAGCGGCCCGTCAATGACTTGTATGTCCTGTCCCTCTTCGATCAGCACTTTGGACGTTCCGATTTTACCTTGGTGGCGATAGATCCACTGCGCATATTCCGCATCGCTTCCGGTCAGCGTGCGAATGCCTTTTTCGTATTCCAGGACTCGATAGAGATTCCTTACCTTCGTTCGCATATTTACGGGAAGTCCGTACTCGGTGTAGAGGAATATATATCCTGGCAGCAGGATCTGTTCGTGCGGTACCCACTGCCCTTTTCTTTTCTCCTGCAGAATCTTTACAGGTGCGATTACGGTCAATTCCGGGTAGTGCTGCATGATGTTCTGAGCAGCTGATTTCTCTGCTCCTGTGCGGCACAACATACAATAGGAATTGATCGCGAATCGCTCTGTATTCATTCTTCTACTTCTTCTCCATTAATTTGGCCATCTTTGTCGGTTTTGCGGCTGCAGCGCGGTAGGATTTCTGTTTGCCTTCACCATATCCGTACCCGTAACCATATGCTCCGCCTTTGGACTTGACATTATTGAGCACGGCACCGATTAGATTTGCATTAGCGCGTTTGAGTGTTTCACTGGCGTTTTTCAATTCGGCACTCATCGTTTTCCCGCTGTTGACGACAAGAATCACTCCATCGACCAAGGGGGAAATAATCTGGGAATCCGAGACCAGAAGAATCGGCGGCGTGTCGACCACAACATAGTCAAATTCCTTTTTAACATCATCAAGGATGCTCTTAAATTGCTGCGAGCTGACAAACTTCGCTGGGTTCAAGGGCTTGCGCCCTGCTGTGATAATATATAGGTTCGGAATATTAGATTTGATAATGATCTGACGCCAGTCGGAGTTTTGACTGATGATATCACTGAGTCCTTGTGAATTCACATAGTTGAACATCAGATGTACCGATGCATTACGCATATCTGCATCAAGAAGAAGGGTCTTTTTGCCCGAGGAGGCCATCGCCGCAGCAATGTTGGCACTGATTGTCGTCTTACCTTCATCAGGCAGTGACGATGTGATCATCAGACACAAGTTCTTCATCCCGACAAAGGAGAAATCAATGTTGGCTTTGAGTTTGCCGAATATAGCGTTGATCGCCATATCTCTTCTGGTATTAGTGCTGCCGGAAACTACCTCACGTATTTTCATCTGCATAAGCCTCCTTAGGATTAGTCTAAGTCTAGTCTAGGAATGGATCCGAGCACAGGAACCCCGAGAATCGCTGTGACTTGCTCCTCTGTCTTGACGGAACGGTCAAGATATTCCAGAAGGAATGCAAGGCCAATTCCCATGACAAGTCCGATAAGGGCTCCGAGAATGACATTGCGGACACGGTTCGGCTCGGCCGGTATTTGCGGGAGAGGCGCCTCATCAATTATCTGGACATTGTCCATCTTCATGATTTCCTTGACTTCACTCTGGAAGATCCGGGTCATCGTATTGGTTATGCTCTGGGCAAGGACCGGATCCTTATCCATAACCTGGATATGGATAATTTCCGTGTCGCCGGCCGCGGTGACGGAGACCTTATTGCCGAGCTGTGAAGTGGTCATCGGAAGACCAAGCTCGGCAATCACCTGATCAAGCACGCGGTTGGTCTTACAGATGACACGATAGGAATTCACAAGCTGGATATTCAGATTATAATCGCTGGCGGTCAGCTGGTTTGCGTCGACAGTTGTCTTCTGATTGCTGACAATGACCGTCGAAGATGCCTGGTATACGTCGTCTAAAAGGAACCATGAAAAAAGCCCGCTTGCCACAGCCGCGAGAATCGGGACCAGCAGCACAAGTGCTATTCTCTTGAATATAATGTGTAAGACCTGCTCGATTGATAGTTCTGTTGACATTTTCCCCCCCTGTCACGTATATGCTTGTTCGTCTATTATACTCAGCTGTGATCTGTACCCCTAATCATTCACATTTATCTTACACATGGAATCCTGTGCATGCAAGTCAAAGGGCTGTAAATTGCAGCAAATTGCGGCAAAGGGCTCTTCCGGGGACCGGAAGTCCCTGCATCGCTGCCCTGTTAATCATCCGTCTGCTCCACTACCGGTGCAGGATGATATGTCTTTAAGATAATCTGAAGGCACTCCCTCATATCCGCATCTGCCTCAATCTGATCCCAGAGCCAGTTCAGATTCTTCTTCGTCTCCTCCGGGGAAGGGTGCTGCGCAAGACCTATCAGGATGCCGCCGGCTTCCGTCTTCTCCGCATGTTCCTCGTCAAGAAACAGTTCCTCATGGAGCTTCTCACCAGGCCGCAGCCCTGTGTATTTGATCTCGATATCAGTATCAGGCTGATAACCCGACAACCGGATCAGCATGCGGGCGACATCATCGATACGGATCGGCTCCCCCATGTCGAGAATAAAGATTTCTCCTTCATTTGCCAGACTTCCGGCCTGGAGCACCAGACGGGCCGCTTCAGGTATCGTCATAAAATAACGGGTGATGTCCTTATGGGTAACTGTCACCGGACCTCCGTGCTCAATCTGCTTCTGAAAAAGCGGTATGACGCTGCCGTTGGATCCGAGTACATTGCCGAACCGTACAGCGACGAACTTCGTCTTTGAAAAAGAGTTCATATACTGGATCACGTGTTCAGCCAACCGCTTGGTCGCGCCCATGACACTTGAGGGATGGACTGCTTTGTCCGTTGATATCAGGACAAAGCGCTTTACGCCGAATTTGTCGGCAGCCTGAGCTGTGTTGAGCGTGCCGAAGACATTATTCTTTACTGCCTCAGCCGGGCTATCCTCCATAAGCGGCACATGCTTGTGCGCTGCTGCGTGGAATACGACATCCGGCCGGTGAATCCTGAACACATCTTCGAGGCGTTTGGCATCTCTTACCGAGCCGATCTCGACAATAATTCTAAGACCCGGAAATTTGCGCTGCATTTCCAGAAGGAGCATATACGCATTATTCTCATATATATCAAATATGACCAGCTTCCGAGGCAGGAATATCGCGATCTGCCGGCAAAGTTCCGAACCGATCGATCCGCCGCCGCCCGTCACGAGCACGCAGTTCCCTGTAATATATTCCTGAATGCCCGGAGCATTGATCTCGACCTCCGGTCTCGGAAGCAGATCCGCCATCTCAATATTGCGCAGCTGCGCCATCTGCGCATGATTAATAATCTCATGCATGCCCGGCACTGTCTTGACCGTGCATTTCGTCTTTGAGCAAAGCTGCAGTATTTCTCTCTTCTGCGCATTTGTAGCTGACGGTATGCAGTAAATGATGACGTCTATCTGGAATTTCTCCGCCAGTCTTTGAATATCCTGTCTGTTGCCTGCTACCCGAATTCCCCGAATCTGGGTGTTGCGCTTGTTCCTGTCATCGTCGATGATGACGACCGGCCGTATCCCCGAATTTTTTGCCTCAAGCAGCTGGCGTATCACAAAATCCCCCGTCTCACCGGCACCTATGATCATCGCCCGCTCCAATTTCTCGGGGGGAAATCCCCGGGTGAGCCGGCGCATGATCCGGTAATTGAGCCGGGAATAGCCGGCCAGCATCATGACCAGAAGACCTCCGGCAATGTATATCGATTGGGGCATCGTCTGATTGACTGCAAGCGCTGCCAAAAAGACCGCGATTGTCGAACACACCGCCGCAGCCACCGTCATAATCAGTTCATCGATGCTCACTGTCTCCCAGAAACTGCGGTACAGCGAAAATACATAGAAAAAAACGATGTAGATAAGTACAATGGGAGCAATGGTAAGCTTGAAAACGGTAAAAGTGTCGGCAGGAATCTCAGCGCCGAACCGCAGCAGAAGGGAAGCAAAATAAGCTGCCACTACGCAGATAACATCCACGGCAACCTGCAGAAGAATTTTCGTCGATTTATGCAGAGTCGAATATTTTTCAAATATCATTTTGTCCGTTTTCCTCATATCAGAAGGTTAATTCGTTATCGAGTAATGCAGCAAAGCAATATCGCACATAGTTATACCATGAAAAAACACGCAGCACCATCAAATGATAGCACAGCACTTCGCATAGCGCAATATTATTTTATAACAATACACCACAAACTAATAAAACCAACTAAATAATTATATGCGTATGAGCTTGTTTTGTCAAGTAAGTTCTATATATTGCAGTTCAATAGGTGTTCTATTCATTTCCGGTAATCGTGACATCAGCCAGCGAAAGCTCGTCAATGATATGGGCCGCTATGGTCTTATTGAGAGCAAGGGTTGCAGCGTCGTCATTATCCATATGCAAAATATGACAAAGATAAAATATGAATGTTAACGTCTATAGGATTAGCCCACATTCTTCGTTATTTCAGCATACAGGGCCAATTATCTTGTCAAGCGTCAGTCATAAACGTCAGTCATAAATATTGTACAGTAGTGGTCTTTTCTGACTCACTTAAGTCCTTGTAGCTCATCAAAATTCGGATTTTTAACATTTGGAATCAGTTGTCTTTACTTGCTCATTCAAGGTAGTTTTCTCTTATATATATACAATTCACAGCACAAACGTTGTACTTACGCTTCCATTTAATCTTGTCTGTCCTTCCCGCAATTGGTATTTCGTTGTGGCGGAGCCACGATTCGTATTTCTGGTATTTTTGTTTGAGATGACTCTAGTTGGAATCCTTTGGGCCTATATAAGGGATTATAATGTTGTTAAGGTAATTTATTGTTAAATGTGCAGGGAGTAAAGAAGAATTGTATATCTCAACAAATGCAAATGGTATAGAAGGAGGCAATTATTATGTCCAAGGAAAATGCGAAGAAGTTTTACGAGAAATTTATTGGGAGTGAAGAAATGCAAAACGAGTTGAAACGATGGTCGTGTATTTGCCGTGCCCATTGCCAGGAGCGAATCCAGTGATAACAGAGGATATGAACATTCTAAACCTTATTTATCTGAACGCGCGAAAAACCTCGTCGTTCAGGGCGAGGATGAATAGCGCAAATTAGTCAGGTGTCTGCTGCTGTTCGATATATTTGCGAATGACATCAAGGGAAGCTCCCCCGCAGCTGCCACAAAAATAGCTGGGAGACCAAAGCGCCTGTCCCCACAGTTTTTTTGAGATAGCCGGATAATGCCTTTTTCGAACAATGCGGCTAGAAACACCCTTGAGACTGTTCACGAGAACGGAAACAGATACTTTCGGCGGATAACTAACAAGCAAGTGGACGTGATCATGCTCACCGTCAAATTCGATTAACTTGGCACCGAAATCCGCGCACACACTACTAAAGATCCCTTGCAGGTCTTCAAGAATCTCCCTGGTAAACACGTTTCTTCGGTATTTTGTTACAAAGACCAAATGAACATGCATGAGAAAAACGCAGTATCTGCCGTGTCGAATATCGTTGTTTGTTTCCATAGACTAAAGTATAATAAGTATATGGAAAGATTGCAAGCCTACAAATTCGAACTGATGCCAAACGGAGAGCAGCGCAAGAATATGCGCCGCTTCGCTGGTGGTTGCCGATTTGTATATAACCGTGCTCTTGCCTTACAGCAGGAAAGCCAAAAGGCAGAAGGCGGCTATATCCGTTATGAAGAAATGGCTAAGTGTCTTCCGCTCTGGAAGCGGGATACGGACACAGCATGGCTCAAAGAATCGCCTTCCCAGGCACTCCAGCAGACATTGATGGATCTGAACAAAGGATTTCAAAAGTTCTTCAAGAAGCAAGCCGGGTATCCAAAATTCAAAAAGAAGGGGCAGCATGACAGCTTCCGTTTTCCTGACCCGAAGCAACTGAAACTGGAGGAAAACAACAAGCGTGTCTTTCTTCCCAAATTGGGGTGGATACGCTACCGGAAGAGCCGTAGGATAGAAGGATCGATCCGAAACGCCACAGTCAGCCTTCGCGGCGGAAAATGGTATATCTCCATACAAACACAAAGGGAAGTAGAAGAGCCAATGCACCCCACTCAAGCCATCGTGGGCATAGACGTAGGTATTTCCAAGCTTGCAACACTTTCCACCGGAGAAGCAATCATACCGATCCACAGTCTCCGCCGGATGGAGAAGAAATTTGCACGTCTCCAGCGGCAGCTCGCCAAAAAGAAAAAAGGCAGCCGGAACGCACAAAAGATCAAGCACAAAATTCAAAATTGCCATATGCGGATTGCCAACGTTCGAAACGACCACCTGCACAAAACAACAACAACGCTCTGCAAAAACCACGCCGTCCTTGTTGTTGAAGATCTGCAAGTAAAGAAAATGAGCCAATCCGCCAAAGGTACAATCGAAAATCCCGGCAGAAATGTCAAGGCAAAAGCCAAATTGAACAAGTCCATTCTTGATCAGAGCTGGGGTGAGTTTGTACGGCAACTCACATACAAACAGCAGTGGATGGGCGGCCGCGTCATTAAAGTTGTGCCGCAGTACACCAGCTTGCGTTGCAGCAACTGCGGACATACCGCAAAGGAAAACAGAACCACACAAGCCCGGTTCGCCTGCGTGAAGTGCGGTCACACCGAAAATGCCGACATCAATGCGGCAAAGAACATAGAAGCGGCAGGGCGTGCCGTGTTAGCCTGTGGAGAGACAGCAATGGCTGTCTCGATGAAGCAGAAACCCTCCGAAGCGATTCAGGCGCTTGCCTGAACACAGTAGGAATCCCCTTCCTTCAGGGAGGGGAGGACGTCAA
>Ga0209124_10000538_pt1 | contig 19647 bp, 19 predicted proteins | sample BarGraIncu01122A_FD_184502 | JGI IMG/M metagenome (GOLD analysis project Ga0209124, IMG submission 184502) | Arctic peat soil microbial communities from Barrow, Alaska - Barrow Graham LP Incubations 011-22A (SPAdes) (version 2) | ecosystem: Environmental > Terrestrial > Soil > Wetlands > Peat...
CTATAACAACCTTCCTGAAAAATTAGAAAGCGAAGGGATAGATCCTAAGATACCCTGGTTATTTAATTACAAATTAGATTTTAGGTTTAAATAATATGTCTAAAAAACTATATCTGAAAAATCGCTGGCTTGTCGGGATCAGTAAATAATGTCACTATTGATTCCATGAAACATGAACGTTCCAACGCTGGAGCATTGGAACGAGAGGGAAACCAAACTTGTCATGTTGAACGAAGTGAAACATCTCAAAATAAAATAAGAAAAGAGATTCTTCACTCCGCTCAGAATGACAAGCAAAATACAAGAAACAAAGAAACGTTCCCCATCGGGAGATGGGAAACGAAACGATGCAAATCCTGTCCACCTTTAATCCTGTAAATCAAGCCTGCCAGCCTGGGCTGGGTTTAGACATTATTTTTATTCTTTTTTCTCGTCTCACCTTTCACGTTTGACGTTTTACATTTTTCATTATTCATTACTAATTATTAATTGTTTCTTGTGGCCTCGTATGTTATGAGAACGAGATTTTTTATTTAATTATATTTTGAGAATAATTATAATAAGGCTGGTTATAAAGGCTTAAAAGGAATGGGAGAACGTTTTGTGTCCAGATACACTTTAAGTGATATCGTCACGAAGATATCTTCCCCATTCCTTCTTGAGCTTCTTAAAATCTGAACAGTACTTAAGGATATCTATTCTCTTAGATAATCCTGAATAACGATTACGAGTCAAGATTGTAAAGAAGCTTTTTTAAGCCTATTTTCGTGTTCTTATTTCAAAATTTAATAATTTATTTTATTATGCAATACTTAAAATTAGTAGTAGGGCTTGATGTTGCAAAAGATTCTTTTGTTGGTTGTATTGGAACATTAGATTCTGATCTAAAGCATTACATCGGCAAATCAAAGGATTTTCCAAATAACCTGATAGGTTTTAAAAAACTCCTGTCCTGGATTAGAAAATTATCTCAGAATTTAAAAATTCCTTTCGATTCTCACTTCCAATTTGTGATGGAGGCGACGGGTGTATATTACGAAAATCTGGCTTATTTTCTTTGCGAGGAAAATAAATTTGTTTCTGTAATACTTCCCAATAAAATAAAACACTTTGCAAAGACTCTTGATAATAAATCAAAAACAGATAGTCTTGATGCGGCTTATATTACTCAATTCGGACTTGAAAGAAATCTTAGACAATGGAATATCCCAAATCCTAACCTCAGGAAATTAAAAGAGCTTGCAAGAGAATATCAGAATATTAAACAATCAACAACAGCTATAAAGAATCAGCTGCACGCAAAACAATATTCTCATTCTCCGGTAATAGAGACCGTAAAAAGATTAAAAGAGCAATTAAAACTATACAATAAGCAATTAAAGCAAATACAAACACAAATAGAAAAACTTATTAACCAGGATGATGATTTGAATTCAAAAATAAAAAACATTCAATCAATTAAAGGTGTTGGATTAATGACGGTAGTATCAATTGTAGCCGAAACAAACGGCTTTGAGCTTATAAGAAATGCTAAACAACTGACAAGCTATGCCGGTCTTGATATAGTCCACAGACAATCTGGCAAAATAGAGGGGAAAACAAAAATATCGAAAAGAGGAAATAAATTTATAAGAAAAGCTTTGTATATGCCTGCTTTATGTGCCTGTAGATACAATGAGAAACTAAAAGATATCTATATTAAATTAATTATTAGAAAAAACAATAAAAAAACAGGGATTATTGCTGTCGCAAGAAAACTTTTAGTATTAATTTACACTCTTTGGAAAAATAATACAACATATGTCCCAAATTACAAAATTAATTAAAACATACGTTGTGTTTTTTCTATTGCTTTTTAACACAGTACCTTCGTGTTAAAATATTTTTTATCTCTTTTTTTGTTTGTAGCTTTGCTACGTCGTGTCCTTCGTGTTAAAGTTTTTTTCTTTTGCTTTTTGTTTATCAGGTTAATCCTTTAATCTCTTAATCATGGTTCAGGCTCTTTCTTTTTAATTATTAATTATTAATTATTAATTGTATTTTTAATTAATACTTTTTTTAAAATAAACTTCTTATATGAAAATAGGGATACTTGGCGGTGGGCAACTTGCTAAGATGATGATAGAATCCGCAATTAAGTATGATTATAAATTCGTCGTGTTTTCGCTCGAAAAATTTTCTCCCTCCCGTGATATAGCAGTACAAATCGTAGGTGACTGGAACAGTAAAAGCCATCTGAAAATATTTGCCAATATGTGCGATATAATAACTTTGGAAAATGAATTTTTAGATCATAAGTTAATACGATACATTGAGAAGACAGGAAAGAAATGCTACCCTAAATCCAGGACTGTAAAGCTTATACAGGATAAGCTAATACAAAAGCAGACATTGAGTAACATCAATATTCCTGCCGCAGATTTTATGGAAGTGAATAGTCTTGAGGATATATATTCCGCCGTAAAGAAGTTTAAATATCCTTTTGTTCTCAAGACACGTACAATGGGATACGACGGAAAAGGGAATATCAAAATTAATTCCGAAGCGGATATAAATAAAGCATATAAAGCACTGATAAAAAGAGGAAAACTCTTCTGTGAGAAATTTATTAACTTTAAAAAAGAAATAGCCGTTCAGGCAGTGAGAAGTATTTCAGGTGAAATTAAAATCTATCCTGTGGTTGATACGATACAGAAAAATCATATCTGCCATCTCGTGCTCGCAAATGAAAAATTAAATAAAGTTGTCACTCAAAAAGTTAACAGACTTGCAAAAAAAATTCTGAGCGAACTTAAATATGTAGGTGTCCTCGGAATCGAAATGTTTGTTACAAGAGGCAACAAGGTTCTTGTGAATGAACTTGCTCCAAGGGTCCACAATTCAGGACATTATACTATAGAAGGATGCAAGTGTTCACAGTTTGAAAATCATATACGTGCAATATTGAATCTCCCTCTGGGTTCAACAGAAAGGACAAGCAAGTCAGCCGCGATGATAAATATACTTGGAGAGAAAAACTCACAAGCGAGGCTGAGGGGAATTAATAAACTATTAAAGTTTGAAAATATGTATCTTCATATTTATGGAAAACAGGAAACGAGTAAGGGAAGAAAAATGGGACATATTACGGTATTGGGCGATAACCTGCAGCGGACAAAAAAGCTTGCAGAGAAATATAGAAAATTAATTAAAATTTAAAAAAATAAAGGAGGTTAATATGATTGGGATGATAATATTTTTTATTATACTTATTGTAGTTTTAACAGTTCTTAAGAATCAGACAAAAGAAAACATCAGAGCAGGCAAAATAATAGGTCTTCTCAGGATAGTGGCTTACATCGGAATTGTTTTTTCGGTTTTATTTTCAAGTATCGTTCAGATAGGTCCGGGAGAAGTAGGTGTGCCGATTCTGTTCGGAAATGTTCAGGAAAACACTTTGAGAAGCGGATTGAATTTTATTAACCCGCTTGTTACGGTTGAAAAACTTGATATAAAAACGCAGGCTTATACAATGAGCGGAGTACGGGACGAAGGAACAGTAAAAGGAGATGATGCGATAATTACACTTTCTTCTGACGGGTTATCTCTTAAACTGGATGTTACCATCTGGTTCCGGCTTGGCGAAGCACAAGCTCCTAACCTGTTAAGAACTATTGGTACAGATTATGTGGAAAAAATTGTCAGACCGGCGGCAAGAACTGCCCTGAGGGATGTATCCGTAATGTTCACTGCAACGGATATATACTCTGCAAAACGGGACGATTTTCAAAGCGAGATAACTAAGAATCTTGAAAAAGCATTTGACGGCAGAGGCATTGTTCTTGAAAGAATATTATTAAGAAATGTTGAATTACCGCAAAAAGTGAAGGAAGCAATTGATGAGAAAATATCATCCGAACAAAGGGCTCAGCAAATGGTATATGTATTGCAAAAAGAAAAGCAGGAAGCAGAAAGAAAACGTGTAGAAGCAGAGGGTATCGCTCAGGCGCAAAAGATTATTTCGAATACAATCAGTGCACAATATCTGCAATGGAAATATATCGAAGCCTTGAAAGAAATTGTAAATTCAAAGAATAATACTATATTGATTGCACCATTTGACCAGAAACTCACTCCGCTTCTGAATCTTAATACTATGAAGTAGTGTTATCAATATCAGCAATGTTCTAAAACCGGTTTTCAAATTTTCGGTATTAACTGAGTGGGTAATTATAAAAATATTATTCACAGGAAAAGAATGAAATTTTTCACATTAATATTATCTCCGTTTTTTATTATATCGGTTGCATTGCTGATATTCTTTAAAAACGGAGATGATAAAACACCTGAAACACCTTTTGTAATGAAGGATACAACAAAAAACCAGAATAACAATATGGATGTATTTTCTCCGGTTTCAAAATTTAAGAATCTGAAAGAAGATTTTGTGAAACTGCATTTTGATGCAGTAACGGTTGACTCTCATAATGACTTTCTTTATAATGCTTATGATAAAGGATATATTCTCGGAATAAGAAATAAAGAGTCGCAATCGGATATCCCTAAATTTTTTGAAGGAGGACTTGACGTTCAGATATTCTCCTTATGGATTCCGATGAAAGAAGTAAAAAGGTCATATCAGTTTGTAGTAAACCAAATCAAACTTCTGAAAGATTTTGAAAGTGAGAATTCCGGCAAATTCGAGGTTGCTTATAATTACGGAGATATTAAAAGAATAGTGACTGAAAAGAAAATATGCGGTATTATGGGAACTGAAGGCGGAACTGCAGTTGGGAAAGATTTGAATAATGTGAAATCACTTTTTGATATGGGTGTGAGATACATCTCTCTTACCTGGAATAATTCCAATGCGATAGGGACTTCTGCAATGGATGAATATAATAAGACAACGGCAGGAGGACTTACGGAATTCGGATTTGAAGTGATAAAAAAAATGGATGAAACCGGTATGCTGATAGATGTATCACATTTAGGAGAGAAAAGTTTCTGGGACGTAGTAAAGACATCAAAGAATCCCATAATAGCATCTCACTCAGATTGTTATTCAATCAACCCGCATTACAGGAACCTGACCGATGACCAGATAAAAGCAATAGCGGCAAGCGGCGGTGTAATTATGATAAATTTTCATAATGATTTTACCACGAAGGGATCAAAGGGAAAAACAAAAACATTATATGACTTATATTCCGCTGAACTTGATTCTTTGAGTGATTTATATAGCAATGATCCCGCAAAGGTATTCATGGAAAAACAGAAATTTCTTAGAGGAAAAATTGTTGAAGGGGGTATATCTTCTGATATAATATTGGAGCATATAGATTACATCAAAAATTTAGTCGGTGTGGATTTTACCGGTATCGGGTCGGATTTAGACGGCGGAATAGATCCGCCCTATGACCTCTATGATGTTACCTGCTATCCGTTGTTAACACAAAAAATGGTGGAAAGGGGTTATACAGAAATTGAAATAAGAAAAATACTCGGACTGAATTTCCTCCGGGTTTTTAAACAAGTTTGCGGATAAAAACCATATCCACCTTTTTTTGAATATTAGTTTGTCACCCTGAACTTGTGCGTTCTTTGCATCCCGACCTGTCGGTGAGTTCAGGGTCTCGTTTTATAGCAATAATTGCGCAATCGATGCTGAAAGTAGATTTTATGATCCCCCCTTTTTTTTAAAAGGGGGCTGGGGGGTTTCTTAAAGCGGGAAAGTTCTTCTTTTCAAATTGAATTATACATCTATTTATAATATCTTGAATGATAATAAAAAAATTAAACAATTGTTAAATGGAATCGAACTCTTTTTTTGATGAATCAAATATTTTTAGTGATATCGATGAGAATGCAAAGAAAGTAACGGATAAAGATGTAAAGCAGCTTATTAAGAGAGAGGATATATTAAAGAGTAAATCGAAAAGTATCAATAAATCAAAGAACCTTAAATTTTTTTATCAGGTTAAACTTGCTTTTGAACTGATAAAAGATTTTAGTTCGAAAAAATATACCGACATCCCGTGGCGGACAATAGGTGTATTGACACTCTTGATTTTATACTTTATAAATCCTTTCGATTTAATTCCTGATGTAATTCCTATCCTTGGATATACGGATGATGCATTGCTGTTTGCCGGATTCTTTAAATCCCTTAGCAGTGATCTGAAAAAATATGCCGAGTGGAAAGGTTATAATACCGGAGAATATTTTTAAATTTAATTACAAAACATTTGCCAGATAATATTAACATATTTTTCGTAGGGGATATTATAGGTGAGCCGGGATATAATATATTAAGTTCTCTGCTTCCGGGTTTTATTTCTAAATATAAGACTGACTTCGTGATTGCTAATGCAGAAAATATCACTGAGGGAATGGGTACAATTGAACGCGATGCCAAAAAACTTCTCGACCTCGGAATTGATGTCCTGACAGGAGGAAATCACACAATGGATAAAATTCAGGCTCATAAATTCATTAGTGAATCCGATAAACTTTTGAGACCTTTAAATTATCCCCGCGGTGCTTATGGCAAGGGCTTCGGGATTTTTAATATTTCCGGAAAATTAGTTAAAGTGGCAGTAATAAACCTACAGGGAAGGGCGTTAATGAAACCGATTGATTGTCCGTTCAGGGCTTTCGATTTTATTTATGAAAAAATAAAGGATGAAACAAAAATAATATTTGTTGATTTTCATGCCGAAACGACAGCGGAAAAAATTGCTTTCAGCTGGTACGCAGACGGAAGAGCTTCTGCCGTAATAGGGACACACACACACGTTCAAACCTCCGATGAAAGGATATTGCCTAACGGAACTGCATTTCTGACCGATGCAGGTATGACGGGACCTTATGATTCTGTGATAGGTATGAAAAAAGAATCATCCATTAAAAGATTTATCTATGCTACTCCTCAGAAGCATGAAGTAGCGTTAGGAGACTTAAAAATTGCTGCAGTTCATATATCTATAGATGCTTCTACAGGCAAAGCAGTGGAAATAAAAAGGATACTATATCCCGAATTCTGAGTAGTTTAGAGATTACAAAGAGGGAAAAATGTCCGTATTAGGGGTATTTTTTAAAGGGTAAAAATTTTGTCTATTCTTATTTGAAAATTTTAGTAATATTTAATCATTAAAACTTCTATAAATTAAATACATTTAATTATGTCAAAAACAATAAAAATACTATTATTAACATTTATAGTCTCAGGCTTTTTCGGGCTTGGACTTATTACGGGTTGCAATACCGATAACAATCCCATTATCATCAATCCCAATTACGATTCAACCATTTTCTTAAAAACTTTAACAGCGGCCGAGCCCTGGGATGTAAGTTCTCTCTCAGGAATTAATTTTTATGATTTAAAATTAGAAGTCACCAGCAGCCTTTTCAAAGATGCCCAGTTCTACGATTCCTTAGGAGAAAGAACACAATTCCAGATCAGGACAGGAGATATGGTTAAAAATTTCATGGGTCTCCAGACAAAATTTGATTGGATATCTAATAACTATTCAAAGGCACAATTCGATACACTTTCCAAAATGTATTATGATCATACTGTAAATCCAAACACTGATTTCCCGTATGCTAACACAGATTATTATACAGTACCTCTTACAAATAAACCTGTCTGGGCGTTTTATCTGTTTGGAAGATATCCGAATTTCAATCAAGGCAAAAGAGTATATGGAATGTTCCAGATTGATTCATTGTACTCATATCAGGACACTTTCCATATCAGGATAAATATAAAGATAAATAAAAACGAAACGGACCAATTTAATCCGTATCATAATTAAAAAAATTATATAACCAAGGGTTGTTTCAAATTAAATAGTTTGAAACAACCTCTTTTTTTATTTTTCTGGAAAAGTTTAAAAACATATCCGGTTATTTAAGCTTTACAAAAGGTGAAACTAAAGTAATTTTATTTATTGTAATTGCTTTGGTTGCAGGCTTTAGTATCAAATTCTATAAACAGGTTCTCGGTGGCATAGAAACCAAAGATAAAATCAACTTCACTGAAACTGATAAACGATTCCTTTCAAAATCCGAAAAACTTAATAACCCTGAATTTGAAAAATTGCCTTATGAAGGAAAAGAAAAATTACTCATAATTTCAGAAGATAGCCTCAAAAGTGCTGAAAAAGAAAAGAAAACCCGCTCAAAGAAGGAAGATAAACTTGTCGGCAGGCAGATAAACATCAATACTGCCTCTAAAGAAGAACTAATATTGCTGCCTGGAGTCGGTGAAAAAACAGCACTGAAAATAATCGATTACCGTGAAAAAAATGACAGCTTCAAGAAAATAGAAGAAATAATGAACATCAAAGGTATCGGTCAGAAAAAATTTGAGAAAATGAAAATATATATAAAAGTAGAATAAATTAATTATCATTGAAAAGTTTAATCGTAAGTTTTGCCGGCAAGAATATAACCATAGCCGAAGTAAGCGGGAAAAAAGAAATTCTTCTCCTGGAAAATATTATTGCAGAAGATGATATAAGCGAAAGCATAACGCTTGACAGATATAACGATAGAATGATATTTTCATATTCCGATTTAATCAATAGTGCTTTGAAAGGGAAATCTTTCAAAGAGCACAGGGTGGCACTTCTGGTTGACAGTTCAATAGCATTTATGAACCTGATGCCGATTGATTATAATGATCCCGCCGATAATATCCGCTCCCAGATATTATGGGATCTATCCAACTACTTTCCTCAGAACTATAAAGAATTCAACATAAATTATTTCAGACTGAAAAAAAACAATATTTCACTCGATGTGAAGGATACATTGGTGATAGCACTTCATAAAGTTAAAATGGAGTTCATAAAAAGTATTCTTGAGTTCTGCAATCTTAATGTGAATATCACGGATATTGACCATCTGTCTGCTGAAAAATGCATAAGAAGTGTTTATGGTATTGATTTTAAAAACAAGAAGAACCTCATACTTGGCATTAAAAAGGACAGGGCAGATCTCAGTATAATAGATAACACCGACATATATTATTTTGACTATATGATTGCGGATAGTTACAACTATCAGGAAAGATTTATTAAAACATTAAGTAATATCTACGAAATGAATCTTGATATATCCTTCGAAAAGATATTTATTTACGGCGATAATAATGTAAGGAATATGCAGAACATTGTTTTCTCGGTATTTCCTGAAAAAGACATACTTATCTCAAATCCTCTTCCGATTTTCAATTATTCTGCCGTAAAGGAAACTTCCGATAACATTGAAAATGAAGGATATAAGTACACATCATTACTTGGCTTAGCACTTAAAAGCGTTTAACAGATGAGAATAATTTCAGGGATTTATAAAAGCAGGATTTTAAAAAGTCCGAGGAAATCTGAAACTGCCAGACCTACTACAGACAGGGCGAGGGAAACCCTTTTTAATATGTTGAACAATCTTCTCGAATATGAAGATGTAACCTGTCTCGATCTATATTGCGGTACCGGAAGTTTCGGGCTGGAATGTGTTTCAAGGGGTGCCGAAAAAGTGTTTTTCGTGGATACTAATACACGGATGATCGAAAGCAATATTGAAATGCTTCAGGCAGATGAAAAGTGCTCCGTTTTTAATAAAGAAGTTTTATCCTTTCTTAAAAATGATTATAACGGAGAGTGCAATCTTGTATTTGCGGATCCGCCTTACGAATATAAAGAATATGATGAACTGATTCACTTGCTCTCCGCTCATGAATCTTATTTTATACTCGAGCATTCCGGGAAGTTTAATTATTTTGGCGAGTATTCTCCGCAATTATTTCTCACAAAGAAAATTGGATTTACAAGTTTCACATTCTTTAATTTTAACAAATAGTATGAAGAAAAATACCGCAATCTATGCAGGTTCTTTTGACCCGGTTACATTCGGGCATATAGATATTATTAGCCGTGCCTCAGAAGTGTTTGACAATTTGATTGTTGCCGCAGGTGTTAATACTTCCAAGACTTATTTGTTTTCGGAAGCGGAACGGATAGAGATGTTAAAGAAAGCCTGCAAAGGATTTGCGAATGTTGAGATTGGTTCTTTTAAAGGACTGATTGTAAATTATGCAAAGAAGAAAAATGCATCAGTTTTAATAAGAGGTTTAAGATGCGTTTCCGATTTTGACCACGAATTACAGATGTATCTTGCAAATAAAAAAATGAGCCCGGGATTATCCACCTTTTTCTTAATGCCGGATGAAAAATATTTTTACCTGAATTCTTCATTGATTCGTGAAATTGCGAAAATGAATGGAGATGTAAGTCCCTTTGTCCCTGCTTATGTAGAAAAGAAACTGAAAGAAAAGTATAAGCAATAGAAATTTATTAAATAAATTTTTCACCAAGTACTTTCCCACCCTCTGTATACGAATCTCCTTGCCTGTCCCGATGTATCGGGAATTCGTAAACTATTAAAATCAATGCACGCCGGTGAGGTTGCTTACGACTCCTGTATAAAGTAATATTAAAATTATTATTCCGAGGATAATCCTGTAAATTATAAAAACTAAATTGCTTCTTGTTTTAAGAAAAGCCAAAAGAAATTTAATTGCGAAATAACCAACTATTCCTGAAACGATAGTCGCGACTACGAGGCTTAATTTACTGCCCGCAGCGAGGAGATGGTCTCTCTCCTGATAAAGTTCATAAAAGCCGCTGAGAGTCACCGCAGGAATGCTGAGCAGGAATGAATATCGTGCCGCAGCGTCTCTTTTTAGTCCGCTGAATAGACCCGCCGCGATAGTTATACCGCTTCGTGAGGTTCCCGGAATCAACGCCAATGCCTGGGCACAGCCGATTAGAAAACCGTCCTTAAATGTTATGTGTGTAAAATCTTTTGTTTGCTTTCCTGCTTTTTCCGCCATCCACAAAACTAAAGCCATTAATATCAGCATAGCACTCACAACGTATAAACCTCTTGCGTCTCCTTCAATTAATTTTTTTAATGTTACGCCGGCTAATGCAATCGGAATTGTTCCGACCATTATTACAATAAATAATCTTGAATATGGATTTCCGAAAAAATCTTTTGTCTTAAAAGCTTCTAAAAATCCTTTTATCAGATCGAGAATATCATTTTTAAAATAAACGAAAGTAGCAAGGAGTGTCCCTATTTGTATTACTGCCGTATATGCCGCTCCTACATCATTCCACCCGAGAAGGGCAGGGATTACACGCAGATGTGCAGTGCTGCTTACAGGAATAAACTCGGTGAGACCCTGTATAATACCATAAACAATTGCTTTTATCAGATCTTCCATAAAAGATTATTTGTTGAAAAGAAATATTTCGAATCCGAGTCTTATTCCGAGCCCTAAACTGCTGAGATCTACATTTTCATTATTCCTGTTTTTGAGGAGATTACCTTCGCTGTCTTTTAAATCTCCCTGAAAGGTTTTATTTATATAACCCGCAATATATCCGGCAAAACCGTTGCCCATCTGAATATCAAGAACAGCATCCAGCTTGAAAGCAAAGCCGGTGGATTTATAACTGCTTTCGCTCGAGAACGCTTTTTTTGTAAAACCGGATATTAAGTAACCTGCCCCTGCTCCTAATTTCACGAAACTGTATTGCTGGGGTATCAGGTAGTATAGAGTCACAGACGGCTGATGATTGTAGTACGAAAAATCATAATTAGGATATGTCGGAGCGTTGTATGATTTTATGAAATAAGAATATTCACCCTTCAGGGATAAATTTCTTGACAACTGGAATTCAGCACCACCGAATAATTCGAATCCGGTTGCAAACTGAGATAATTTATCCTGTTGAGAGAGATTGTTATAAAATGGGAGTTCGTATTCAATATAAGTTTTAAGAGATTTGTTTTCACCGTAGTTAGCACCGCCTCCGAAGGAAAAGGATATATACCTGTTTTTTTTATTCTGCTGCTCAAAAGAGATATTATCGTTCTTCTGTGCGAAAGAAAAATTAACCGATAAAAACAAAAAACACGATATTAACAGAAAATACAGAAATTTCATTTTTAATATTTTTTATTTTAAATGCAGATTCTTCTTATGCATCAATTCTTGCATACTTTGCATTACTCTCAATAAATTTCCTTCTGGGTTCCACTTCTTCGCCCATCAGTATCCTAAAGATTTTATCAGCCGCTGAAGCATTTTCATTCGTGACCAGCATTACACTCCGTGTCTCAGGGTTCATAGTAGTTGACCATAACTGCTCGGGATTCATTTCTCCGAGACCTTTAAATCTTGATACTATAACTTTATTATCCGGAACTGTAACTGTTTCAACAGCACCTTCGTGAACTTCGATATCACGTTTTCCGGCTTTAAAAGATTTTAAAATTTCTTCTTTTTCATCTTCATCATAAGCATATCTTTCAGTTTTACCTTTTTTCAATTTAAAAAGTGGAGGCATGGCAATATATAATTTTCCCGTATCTATCACTTCCCTCATATGCCTGAAGAAGAAAGTGAGCAGCAGGGTTCTGATGTGAGAGCCGTCAACGTCGGCATCGCACATAAGGATTATCTTTCCATACCTTATTTTTGATTCATCGAACTCGTCGGAATCTCCGAGTCCGGCACCTATTGCCGTGACAATTGCTCTTATTTCTTCGTTCTCAAGAATTTTTATTTTACGTGCTTTTTCCACATTCAGGATTTTTCCTTTAAGCGGAAGAATTGCCTGGAATCTTCTATCCCTTCCTTGTTTTGCAGAGCCGCCTGCAGAGTCACCCTCAACGAGATATAACTCGCATTGTGCAGGATCGCTGATTGAGCAATCTGAAAGTTTTCCGGGAAGCCCTGTCATTTCAAGAGCATTTTTTCTGCGTGTCAGTTCTTTTGCTTTTCTAGCGGCTTCGCGTGCTTCGGCTGCCCTTACGCATTTATCAATTATCTTCTTTGCAATGGAAGGATTCGTTTCAAGATATTCCCCAAGCTGTTCGCCGCAGATTTGCTGAACAATACCTTTTACTTCACTATTCCCTAATTTTGTTTTGGTTTGCCCTTCGAACTGCGGTTCGGGGATTTTGGCGCTGATTACCGAAGTGATTCCTTCCCTGAAATCATCACCGGTGAGAGTCATTTTATCGCTTTTGATGATTCCGTTCTTCAGTCCATAATTGTTCAAAGTCCTTGTCAGTGCTGCTTTGTAACCTTCGAGGTGTGTTCCGCCCTCGTTAGTGTTGATGTTATTGACAAATGTATAAATATTTTCGTTGTATGATTCGTTATACTGGAATGCAATTTCAACCAGAATATTTTCTTTCTCCCCGCTGATGTAAATCGGTTTTCCGGAAATAGATTTCTCATCTTCATCAAGATATTTTACAAAATCCACCAGGCCTCCTTTGAAGCGGAATTCGTTTTCTGTTCCGGAGCGCTCGTCACGGATAATTATCGTAAGATCTTTATTCAGGTATGCGAGTTCTCTTAATCTGTCTTCCAGGGTTTCGTATTTAAAAACAGTATTTTTGAATATTTGCGGATCAGGGAAAAAAGTAACCTTCGTACCTGTTTTATTTTTTACTTTACCTGTTTGCTTTACATTTCCTACAGGTACTCCTCTTTTGTATTTCTGGTAGAAAATTTTACCATCCCTGTAAACACTTACTTCGAGATATTCGCTCAGTGCATTCACAACCGATACGCCTACGCCATGCAGTCCGCCGGATACCTTATATGTATCGCGGTTGAATTTACCGCCCGCATTTAATTGCGTCATTACTACTTCGAGTGCTGATATTTTTTCGGTCGGGTGCAGCCCTGTCGGAATTCCTCTTCCGTTATCTTCAACTGTCACCGAGCCGTCTTTATTGATATCTAAAGTTATTTTATCGCAGAATCCGCCGAGGGCTTCATCTATTGAGTTATCTATTACCTCATAAACAAGGTGATGGAGACCTCTCGAGGATACATCCCCGATGTACATTGCGGGTCTCTTACGGACGTGTTCAAGTCCTTTAAGAACCTGAATATCACTTTCTTTGTAAGAACTTTGTTCGTTTTCGGAATTATTTTTTGCCATAATATTTAAATGAATACTATATCTTTAATTAATTTTTTCTTTTTTGTTTTGTCTAAAACATTATTAAGTTTGTTTATTATATCCAGTTTCTTTGCTGCAAGTTCAAAGCGCCATACTGCATTTTCAACCCTGACAAAGAGTTTGCCGTTCTTTAAATGAGCGGGAACGGAATATCCCGCAATCACGGTGCCTACGCACTCTTCCCAGACGTCGAGTATTTTTATGTCCTGCAGTTTCCCGTCCAGTCCGATATGCTTCATAAAGCTATCCATCTCATCGTTCAGGCAAACCGTTTTATTCAGTCTTCCCCGAGTATCAAATCTTTTAATCATTATTCACCTTCCCCTCCTTTATTTTGAAAAGGGATATTTCATCTTTATCATAAAACCTGTTAATGCCTTCAGAATAGTTCATATCGGTGGTTGTAAGCATTACCTGTCCGAAATTATTCAAATGCGAAATAATATTTGAAATTCTCCCCGAATCAAGTTCAGATAATACATCATCAAGCAGAAGCACAGGGCAGGTTCCTGACCTGTCTTTAAGGAAATAATATTCTGCAAGCTTTAAAGCTACCAGGAAAGTTTTATGTTCCCCCTGTGAGCCAAAACTTTTCAGGTTGAAATTTTTTCTTCCGCCGAAACCGGTATTTTTTTCGAGCCTAAATATATAATCATCACGCTGGGGACCGACAACAGAAATACCTCTCGCAATCTCCTCTTTATAACTTTTCCGGATTTCTAAAGCAAGTGCATCGGTAATATTATCGAGACTTAATGCGTTGCAGTCCATTATCTCGCCGGAAAAATCCGTGAAATAATTAATAAATGCATTGTCTTTATCCGGAGTAAGTTCGCTGAAATTCTTATGAAAATATGAATTGAATTCATCCAGAAACTTTAACCTTCTGAAAATAATACTTGCCGATACCTCGGTCAGCTTTTCATTGTATGAATCAAGAAGCGTTGTGAATTCACTGCCTTCAATATTGCCGTCTGCCAGGTTATTTTTTAGCAGAGCATTTTTCTGCTTCAGGATTTTACTGAGTGTTTTCAGATAGCTAAGATACAGTTTACTTGTCTGTGCTATGAGTATATCAAAGAACTTTCGTCTTTCAGAAGGATTTCCGTAAGTGATGCTCAAACTATGAGGAGAAAGAAAAACAACGGGAAATCTTCCGAAAATTTCGTTTGAAAAACTTGATGCTTTATCACCGTTAAAAAAGAATGATTTCCTTTTTGTGCTGAGATTGTAAATGAGTCTCAGTAAAAATCTATTTTCAAGATCATTCTCAAACTCACCCTCTACTATAAATTCATCGCAGCCGAATTTTATGCATTCGGTTTCAAGTGCACCAATAAAACTTCTACCGTATGTGAGGAATGAAATGGCTTCTAAAATATTTGTCTTGCCGTGGCCGTTATTGCCGAATATGAAATTAAAACGGTTGTTAAAATCAAACACCTGCTCGCCATAATTTCTGAAATTTCTTAATATAATCTTTTTTAAAATCAATCTATTCCTGCGATACCCATTGTTACGATACTCTTACAGGCATTATCAATTCCATATAGTCTTCGTCTTTCAAATTAGTCGTCTGTGTAGCAATTGATGCTTTTGCCGGCGTACTGAAGCTCATAAAAAGCTCTTCAGTTTCCATTTGTCTCAGGCACTCAAGTAAATATTTTGCATTAAAAGCCACGTTGTAAACATCTTTATCAAAATCATATTCCTCTGAATCTGTCCTGACAAAATCGCAGTCAAGAGTTTCAGATCCCTCAGAGCCCTTTTCAGGGTTATCTGCCCTTACTGTGAGTTCCTTATTTTTAATCTCGAATTTTATTCTATGAGTGGTTTCGTCGGATAGATTTCTAATCCTGTCAATTGTACTTAGAAATTCACGTGTATTCACCCTGAGTTTTTTGTCGTTTTCTTTTGGAATTACGGTTTCGTAATTCGGGAAACTTTCATCGATCAGTTTTGAGTAAATTTCAGTATTGTCAAAAGATATTTTTATCATAGAAGAATCGAATTCAAATTTTACATCATCTTTTCTGAGCATCCTTATAATCGTCAGACAGGTTTTTTTAGGGATTATTATTTTTTCTTCTTTAGGGATACTATGTTTAAAATTTTCCCTGATAATCTTTGCAAGGCGGAATCCGTCTGTTGCCACGAACCTCAGATCGTTAGGTCTGATATCCATCAGAATTCCGGTCATATTTCTTCTTGTATCTTCTGTGCTTGAAGCGTGGATAATTTTCCTGAGATACCTGTTAAGGTCCAGACCTGTGAGGTCTAATAATTTCAGTTCTTCTTTTTCTTCGATTTCAGGGAAGTCGACTGCAGACTCGCCAGAGAGAGAGAACTTTCCGGTTTTTGTTTTGATATTAATTTTATTTGTTTCAGTTGTCTGGAATTGAATTTTGCTGAGACTCATGAACTCTTCGAATTTCTGATAGAGATTTTCTATAGACTCTTCGAGAAATTTATCTGCAGCGAGGTCTATTATATTGGCTTTTTCTTCTGTGGTGATATACCCTTTAAGAGTGATTTTTTCTTTTGAAAAATCACATCTGAATTTATCCCTCCACAGGTCAGAATTCTGGAGGTCATTCGAGACCATATTCGGTTTTAATCCGGGCACATTTTCTGTAACTTCGACGTAAGAAGACAAGGAGCGGATGAGATTAAGTAAATCCTTCGACGGGATGGCAATCTCACCATCTTCTTTTCCGCGGACTTCAATGGAAGTCCTGACAAATATCTCCAGGTCTGAAGAGAGAAGTTTCAAAGTATTACCTCTCAGTTCAAACAAAATATCTCCGAGAATCGGAAGAGTCGATCTTGAAGGAATAATATAACTAACAGATGAAACGGCTTTAACAAATTCGTTTCCGAAAGTTTCAAATTTCATTTAATTTTACCCCTGAAATTTTAATAAAACAAAAAATACTCAATAAATAGTGAATATTCAATTCAATGTAAAATCATATAATAAAGGAAAATAATAAGTAATTAGGAATTAATAATTATTAATTGAAGAGAAAAAAATCACTTTCCCCTTGGAAGGGGGAAGATTGTGTTCACTTCCAAAATCCCATAAGAATTATTATTTTAATTCCGATAATTCGTAGCCGGATTTTGTGTCAACTATTTCGTAACCTTTTTCTTTTAACAAGTTTCTTAGTTCGTCGGCGGATTTGAAGTCTTTATTCTTTTTTGCTTCTCTTCTTTTTTCCGCAAGTTCGATTATTTCCGGAGGTAAATCCGTACTTAATTTTTCTGCTTCAACTTTCCCGAGATCGAGTGCGAAAATTTTATCAAAGTCGTAAGCAAGATAAAGTTTTTCAGCGGAATTAAGTTTCTCATCTTTCAGCATATCCCAGAGGACTGCCATAGCACCGGTTACATTAATGTCATCATTTATTTCAACAATGAATTTTTTTTGAAATTCAGAGAATTCTTTTTTGCTTTTATCGATTTCAGCAGTGTTTTCCGATTTGAGATTTTTTATTCTGCATTTAAGATTTGCATATCCGTTCCTTGCAGCATCGAGATTATCGAAAGAGAATTTTATTTTTTTCCTGTAATGAGTCATCAGCAGAAAGTATCTGTAATCGAGAGGGGAGTAGCCTTTGTCTATGAGTGTTTGCAGTCTCAGGAACACACCCGCGGATTTTGACATCTTTCCTTTTTCTTCTATCAGGAATTCTCCGTGAAGCCAGTAATTTACAAACTTCTGACCCGAACAGGCTTCTGACTGTGCAATTTCATTTGTATGATGGATAGGAATATGGTCAACGCCTCCGCAATGGATATCAAAAGTATTCCCGAGATAATGACTGCTCATAGCCGAGCATTCTATATGCCAGCCGGGGAAACCTTTGCCCCAGGGAGAATCCCATTCCATCTGACGCTTTTGGTCTTTGGGTGAAAACTTCCATAATGCGAAGTCAGTCTTATTTTTTTTCTCGTCGGAAAATTTTATTCTTTTCCCTTCCTCGAGTCCTTCGATATCGAGCAAAGCCATTTTCCCGTAATCCGGAAATTTACCCGTATCAAAATAAACACCGTCTTTAGTCAGGTATGTATAACCTTTATCCTCGAGGCATTTAATCATATCGACTTGTTCCTTAATGTGGTCGGTGGCTTTACACCATACGGAAGGCGGGAGAATATTCAGTTTTGTGATATCCTGTCGGAAAGATTCGGTATAAAATTCTGCAATATCCCAGACTGTTTTCCCTTCACGCTTGGCGCCTTTCTCCATTTTATCTTCACCTTCGTCCGAATCGGAAACAAGATGACCAACATCGGTTATGTTCATTATATGCCTGACTTCATAACCGTTGTAAAGTAAAACTCTTTTCAGAACATCTTCAAAAAAGTATGCCCGAAGATTTCCGATATGTGCATAATTATAGACTGTAGGTCCGCAGCAATAAACACCGGCTATGCCGGGAACAAGCGGTACGAATTCTTCTTTTTTTCGTGTTAGTGTATTGAAAAATATAATTTTGTTCATCTTAATTTAATATTGCTTAACTTCATCAAGCGGGAATTTCTTTTTTCAGGATGAGGATAATGTCAGCAATCATTTTATGTTTAACAATTTATCTTTATATACGTCGAGATATTTTTTTCTGTTTTCCTCATCTAAATGAGCGGCACTATATGCTATAAATGGCGGAATCACTTCAAACCCGCAAAATTCAAAAACACCGTGATGAATAGGATAAAGGAGCATATCGATATCCCCGAATAAACCTTCTTTAGTGAACATCTTTTCCGGTCCGCCTGTGGTGAGCGAGAGCATTGCCTTTTTGCCTTTGAAAACGCCATTGTCAAATATTCTGCCTCCGCCATAAGCGAAACCCATTGCTAAAACCCTGTCAATCCATCCTTTCAGAATTGACGGAATTGAAAACCACCAAATCGGGAATTGAAAAATCAAAAGGTCACACCATACAATTTTTTCCATTTCCGCATTTATATCAGCTGCAAAACCGTTATTATCAAAAGCGTATATCTCCTCCAATTGTTGTTTATAAAAATCCGGGTTCTGTACGGTTGTAAAATTATGCCTTCCTGAAACCGGATTAAAATTCATTGCATAAAGGTCGGATACCGTTACATTATGTCCTGCCTGAGTGAAAACCTCAATGGCGAGATTTTTGAGCGAGGCATTGAAACTTTGCGGTTCCTGATGAGCATAGACTATAAATATATTCATTAATAATCTTTAAAATTTTCCCCGGATATTTTGATAAATATTCCTGCTTTTAAATTATCTATTTGAAATTTTCTAAACAATTGAAAAAAAATTAAAATTGAAAAATATAAATTGAATTAAAATTAAGGAAAATCTAACCCCCCAGTCCCATACCGACGAGTCGGGACTCTTCGACCTTTTAAAAAAAAGGGAGATATTAAATAAAGCATTTTCTTTTTAGGTTAATGTCTGATACGAATTGTATATTTATTTTCACCCCACCCCAGCCCCTAATGTCATAAGGATAAGCATAATATTAAACTGGTTTTAGTTTGTACTTAAAAACGTTGCAATATGATTTCACTACTCTTGGATAACTTCTGCCCGGTCTTATTTTGATTTTATTCCTGCTCA
>Ga0209124_10000539_pt1 | contig 19605 bp, 12 predicted proteins | sample BarGraIncu01122A_FD_184502 | JGI IMG/M metagenome (GOLD analysis project Ga0209124, IMG submission 184502) | Arctic peat soil microbial communities from Barrow, Alaska - Barrow Graham LP Incubations 011-22A (SPAdes) (version 2) | ecosystem: Environmental > Terrestrial > Soil > Wetlands > Peat...
GGCATCTCTTTCGAGCTGCTTATCGTCTGTTTGGCATATTCAGAAATCCAACGTCAAAAACATTCCGTTCGCAGACGCTAAAAAACTTCCCGGATAAAATATCTGAGAAGTTTTTCAGTGCCCTGCCTGTAAGGGATGCGGGCTTTTTGTTTGCTCAAAAATGAAATTATCAGTTGCAAAATCTCACAAGTGTGTTTGCAAACATCACGTAATTATTGCACATATTTATAAATATAATTATATGCTTATAGAAACACACAAACCAACGCTCTTTTATCATGTTTGTTTATGTGTACTTTTGCAAATGACATTCAAGATATTTTCAGGATCACAAAATGAGTTTTCAATAAAAGATTATCCAATTAAAATTGAAATATATTTTTTGTAAGATAATACTTTATGTATAAGTGTCTTATACTAATATTTTTAAGCTTGGTATTTCTCACTAAATTGCGCAAGAATTCTTTGTATGAGTATAGTTTACACTTTTATACACAACAAAAGTCAACTCATTCCAATTGACGTTGAACTCGCGATCCAGAATATTTTCGGTATATCGTGTTTCTACGTTCTCTTTCGGGTAGGGTCGCTGCTTGTATTTAGTGATCGAATAGATTCCGTTTTCCCGCAGCAGCCGCCTGATACGGCCGCTGCTGCATGGGATCGACCTCTTGGCCAGTTCCGTTAGTATCCTGGCTATCCCATAGGTTCGATGACTGGCTTCATGGATCTCCCGGATGATTGGAATCAGCTTTTCATCTTCCTTTTCCCGACAAGTTTTAACTCTTCCTTTCCATCGGTAATACCCGCTCTCAAACACTCTCAGAGCCTTGCACATCCTCATCACTGGAAACTCCAAGCGGTATGTTTCGATGAATTCGTACTTCATCACAGTGGTTGCATAAAGATGCGCAGGGATTTTTTTAAGATATCTACCTCCTCCTCCAGATTCCGGATGCGTTTGTCGCGCTCCTTGAGCTGTTTGTTGACTTCCTTGTCATAGTGATCGGTGACTTTCTTGATCCCTTTGCTTTGTTCGTAGCTGGGCATATGGTTCTTTCTTCGATAATCCCTGACCCAGCGGCAGACGGTGTTGGTATCAATTCCCATTTCCTCTGCAATACCGGTTGCTGATTTCCCGCTCTCTATAATATGTTTGGCTGTTCGGTCTCGAAGTTCTTGTGTATATTTACTGTTATTACTCGGCATTTTTTGACTCCTTTTGTATGCGTATAGTTTACTAATTTATACTCAACAAAAGTCGACTCATTCCACATATATACGCTTAATTATCAGGCGACATAATTACCAATACGTTGTGATTGTGCCAGTCATCGTGCAGAAGGATGCTACCGCCCATTTCCGGTACTCCATCAACTGTTATTGAGTGAATGGAGACACCCTGGCCGGAATCATTCTCGACCTTTATCCGGTACAGCGTTGAACCATACTGGTAGTCTATCTCCCACGTTTGATACAGTGCAGGAACTGCCGGAGCAATTTGCAGCCTGTCACCCTGAAGGGTTATGCCAAGCTGTGAATGCAGCAGACACTGGTACATCCAGCCTGCCGAACCCGTGTACCAGCTCCAGCCCGCTTTGCCGGTGAATTGCTCCCCCATGTATACATCTGCACTCATTACGTACGGCTCTTTCTCGTATCTGGCAACATCTTTGATTGTTGAAGTTGACGTAATCGGATTTAGCATATCAACAAGTTCATATGCATCTCTTCCCCTGCCTGCTTTTGCATTTGCAATGGCAAGCCAAAGTGCTGCATGGGTATATTGTCCGCCATTTTCGCGGATACCAGGGAAATAGCCCTTGATATAGCCGGGATCCGGCAGTGATTTATTAAAAGGAGGTGTAAGTAATTGTATGACGCCTTCATTCTGGTGAACAAGGTAATGTTTGGCAGAATCCAATGCCTGCATGGTACGGGCCGGGTCTCCCCCGCCGGAAATGACCGACCATGACTGGCTGATCGAGTCTATCTGGCACTCCTCATTGACATGTGATCCCAGAGCTCTCCCATTATCAAAAAAGCCGCGCAGGTACCATCTTCCATCCCATGCATTCTTTTCGATTTGCGACCGCACTATCTCAGCAAGGCCATTGAGCTGATCGTACCTGTCCTGATCATTCATCAGAAGGCACAGCGGAAGGAATTTCTGGACAGCAGCATAAAAGAACCAGCCCAACCAGACACTCTCGCCTTTTCCTTCAATGCCAACCCGGTTCATTCCGTCGTTCCAGTCTCCCCCTCCCATCAGCGGGAGTCCGTTTTCGCCAAAATGGCTTGCGCGGTCGAATGCCTTCAGACAATGCTGGTAGACAGTATCCGTTTTGTCGGATACCCGGGCCGCAAACATTTTCTCGGATTGCGCCGGTTCCAATATATCCCCTTCGAGATAGGGAATTGTTTCCAGCAGTATGTCTGATTTACCTGTATGTTCCACAAAAGCAGCAGTGACATAGGGAAGCCAGAGCATGTCATCCGATATGCGGGTTCTTACACCGACACCTGTAACCGGCTGCCACCAGTGCTGCACATCACCTTCAACAAACTGGTGTGCGCTGCAAAGACGTATCTGATTTTCAGCAAGGTTTGCATCTACATCAAGTAGTGCTAGAACATCCTGAAGCTGATCCCTGAATCCAAAGGCCCCCCCACACTGGTAAAAGGCCGACCGGGCACGCAGGCGGCAGCTGATGATCTGGTATATGAGCCAGCCATTCAGCAAAATGTCCATCGCCCTGACCGGTGTTTTGACACGAACGCGTGAAAGGGTTGAATTCCAGTAACCGTGCACACGCTCCAGTTCATTCTGTGCGGCCTGCACGGTGCGGAACCTGTCGGCAAGGACTCCTGCCTGAATAATATTGGCAGTCTGGCCAAGTCCCAGAACCAGCGTCTTGCTCGCGCCGGCGGCAAGGTGCAAGTGCATCTGAATCGCTCCGCAAGGTTCAAGGCAAGCTCCCGTTTCACCTGAAAGCATATCCGTTGCAAGTCCCAAAGGATAACTGATCGCACGTCCTACGCCAAGAAATCCCTTCTTATCGCCGGTAAACGAAGTAACGGGCTCGCTGGCAAAAATAAACGCAGGATGCTGCTGTTCGGATTCCGAGTATACATTGCGGGCAGAAAACAATTGTGTCTGCGCATTAAACTGGGTTACGACGTAAGGCGCACACTGCTCCTTGAGGGCCCCCAAAACCCATTCAACATATAGGGTCACCGTCAGGTCCCTGTCATGTCCGCTGTGATCCCTGATGTTGATCAGCCAGATTTTAACAGGTTCTTCCGCTGCAGCAAAGAGTGTCATTGATTGTTCCAGATCCAATTCAGCATGCGTGAATACAGAGTAGCCAAAACCGTGGCGCACCTGATAGATCTGCCCTCTTCCGGGACGCAGGGATGCCGGCGAGGTAATAGCTCCCGTCTCCAGATCTTTGATGTATACAGCTTCGGAGGCTGTATCGAGAACAGGATCATTCGACCAGTCGGTAAGTTTGTTTTCGCGGCTGTTGCCGGCCCAGGTATAACCTGCGCCTGTCTCGGACACGTGGAATCCAAATGAATCATTGGCAATTACATTTATCCACGGGGCCGGTGTCACCCGACCGGTTCCCAGCCACATTTCATACTCCTGTCCGTCCGCAGCAAAACCACCTAAACCATTGAAAAATTCCAGAGATACCGGGGGGATAAAAGATGCTGCACCATTTGACTGATGCATGGAATCACCGGCGGAAAGCAGAATGTTATCGGAATTACGATCTTTTTTCTCGGAAAGCTTTTCATACATTGGCATATAAATTCCCGTTTGCCTTCTGATGACAATACGTGCCACGGTAGAAAGCAGGTCAGATTCTTCATTTGTCAGCAGAAAACGACGAAGAACGAATAGACTGGGCTTTTGCTGAAGATTTTTATAGATTTTCAAGGTACCTGTGAGCTCCATAATTGTATGCAGCAGCGGCTGTCCATATCCTTCCTCTTCCTCGTCGACAATGACCAGGTCGACATTTACCGTCTGAAGGCGAAGAAATTCGTAGGCTAGGAGCGCATCTTTTACAACAAGTACATCGTGCATATCCTTCACACGCAGCAGGATGATCGGATAATCCCCGGATATGCCAAAACGCCAGAGACTGTTTTGTCCGCGTACATTTCGACTGATTATTTCTTTCTGATCGCGGAAAAAGCGGGATGGATAATACAGCGGTCCTACCAACGACTGGATAGCGTTCAGTTGCAGGGAATTGATATTGAGGTATTTCATTTCCAGCTTGCTGCTGGTAAGCGCCTCACGGAAAACATCCTCGCAGTTTAAATCTTTTCTCAAATCGTTGTTCAGCTTAAGAACAGCCGATCTGGTTGGACAATAACCGGTAATGAAACAGACAGATACGGATCTGTTGGCAGGCACATCAACGATAACCCGCAAACTCATGATAGGATCAAGCGAAAAACCGGAATGGCCCGAAAGCGGCAGACGGGTATGCAATGCCTGAGGTTTAATTGGAGTTCCCCCTCTTCCGATAAAGGATCTTCGATCGGTCTCACATTCAGTCGTACGGGAAAAGTCATAATCGGACACCACCATATGCATTACCAGTCCGTATTTGTCCTCTTCCGACCTCTTACGTCGGCTTGCAATCAGTAAATTCCGGTCCTGAACAAACTCCAGTTCAAGAAACATTTTGTTAAAAGCCGGATGAACTGCTTCCGCAAGATGAAAGTCGTCAACAACCTCCATGTAGCTCGTCAATTCAAATTCCGTAACCCGGTCACTATGGTTGGTTATTGTTACCCTGCGGATTTCAAAATTCTCAATGGGAGACAAAGTAACCTCTGTATCCGTGTCAAACTGTCCGTCTTTACGGTAAAATTCTACCTTGTCCGGAGCGAAAACCGCCTTGTATTCATCCGGATGTGTAAATGTCGGATAAAATGTGTTGCTCCATGTCTGATCAGATTCAAGGTTACGGATATAGACAAAATTTCCATGGGACGAACCTGTGCATTCCGGACGCCATGAGTTAATCATGACATCATCGCAGCTGCTGAAGCCCTGACCGCCTGAGGTCAGCATTACAAGGTAATGGTTGTTGGACAGGACATGTGCAATCGGAACCTGCGGATTAATTGTATTGCAGTAACGGTTCTCGAATTTTTCTTCCTCATAATCTTCGAGTTCGAGATTGATGGAATAGCCGCGCCGCGCAAGGGACACAAGAACATCCGAGCTCGTCTCTTCGAGAAGGACCGTTGTTGACTTGACCATCGTCTCCTCATGAAACCGTTTCTGAAGAATATTTGCATGCAAACAATTGTTGATTGAGGCTAGAATCATCCCCTGATGATGGGCCATAAAACTTTGAACTAAAGAATATGGCTTCATATTAGCCGAATTCGGGCGGCTAAAGTCGAGTGCTTCAAAAAGTCCATAGTCACCGCCGGCGCCGATTTCTAATAGGAGATTAAGGTTTTTCATAGCTGCATCGCGCATTGTGCCGAGTGCCAGGGCTGTTGCATACGGAGCCACTACCCTGACCGGTTTCATACTGGACTGCAGACGCAGATACTGCATGCCAAACGGAGCATACTGATAATTCGAGTCTGTATCAAACAGAAAATATTGTGATTCAGATATTCCCCAGGGTATTTTTTCCTTTTTGCCATGAGCAATCTGTCGCAGGACTGCAGCGTTGCAGCTTCGGCTCAGGATTGTACCGTACGGCGTTTTCATAATCAGATTGGGCATCAGATATTCAAACATGGTACCGCTCCAGGATACAAGCGTCGGAACACCTTTTACAAGTGTCAGAGGCCTGCCAAGTGTAAACCAGCTTTTCTGCGTGACATCCCCTTTGGCGATGGCAAGAAAACTGCTGATCCTTGCTTCAGAGGCGAGCAAATCGTAATATCCCAGATCGGCAGTCTGGTTTGTGACATTGTATCCAATATGAAAAAGGCAGTTCCTGGCATCATAAAGTTCTTTAAAATCAGTCGAATTGACCATTTCGTCGATTTGCACACAGATGCTGTGTATTCTGTCCATCCATATCAGTGCAGTGGGTTGACCCAGATCAGCCAGCTCCTTCAGGCTAAGATCGGGATTCAAGCCTTCCGGTCCGGCAAGATCGTGCATATCAGCTGCAAGGCTGTCATATGTTGCAGCAAAGCGATGACGCCAATATTCGCTGATCTGAGCTGATTCAGCGGCGGTGCGTAAAAATGCCAGAAGTGTATCACGGTTCTCCTGTGAAGTGAAGGACCCGGTCATTAAGTCCGGCGCAATTCCGGCTACTGCCAGCGTATCACGCAATCCCTGGAGCATCCGGTCCGGAAACACGGGTTCCTTAACAAGACCATACAGACCATTTTTCAGTGTAACCAGATACGCTGCGAAGTTGCCGCTGTCAACGGTTGACACATAATGCGGCATCAACAAGTCCAGTGTTTTCACATTGTACCAGTTATACAGATGTCCGTTCCATTTAGTCATTTTCTGCAGAGTCCGCATAACTTCATCGCAATGGCTAATAAGTTCATGAAGGCTGATGAAACCAAAATCACAGGCGCTTAAAGCGCTAATCAGCTGAAGACCGATATTGGTCGGGGACGTCTTGTCAGAAAGCCGTGGTCCGGGAAATTGCTGCAGATTATCGGGACAAAGCCAATTGTTTTCTGAAGTTGCAAAGTCCTCAAAAAAACGCCAGGTTTTCCGTGCCAGAATACGCAGTTCATGGACATCTTCCGTTCCGATTTTCTGTTTGGTTGAAATGCCGGACGGTTTACTAGCTAAATAGGAAATAAAAGGTGCGGTAAGCCATGCCGCAGCAAGAATATACTGGAACACAGCATATGGCGGCTTTCCCAGTATTATTGTTGCAATACACAGCGCCAGGCCCGGTATTGATGCGGGCAGCATAAGCTTAATATAGCTGCCTAAAGAGTTCTGCTGACTTTTTTCCGATGTTTCCGAAGTCTGCCACTCCAAAAGATTGCGGTGGCTGATCAGAACTCGGTACAACGTGCGAATGATCGCATCAAGCGACAAATATGCATTGAAAGGAAGCAGGATTATGTTGAATGAAGTCTGCACCACCATAGTCGACAATTGCTCGAAAAGTATTTGGAACGCTATACGTAAAGATGAGTTCAGTATTTTCTGATAAAGTAGTACGGCAAGACGGACTATGAGACGCCAGCCATCGGAGAAAAGTACAAACGGTATCCATAGCCAAGCATACTGCGGGAAAAAGAAAGCAATGATCAATATTGACAAAATGCTTGCAATGGGAGTCAGACTTCGCCGTAAGTTGTCGATCATTTTCCAGCGTGACAGCAGGTTAATACGGGAACGGCTGAAAATCCACGGCAGTAATTGCCAGTCTCCCCGAATCCACCGGTGATCCCGTTTTGCGAATGCAGCTATATTCGGCGGGGTCGTATCAAGCATCCGTATACCGCTTGCAAAAGCACACCTTGTCAGGCTGCTCTCCAGTAAATCATGGGACAGCACCGTGTTTTTCGAGATCATCCCCCGCAGCAGACGGTGCATTACACGAAAGTCATAAATACCCTTGCCAACAAATATACCTTCATCAAACGTATCCTGGTAAACGTCGGAAATAACAGTGGAATAACTGTCAATTCCTGATTCACCGGTAAAAAGACGCGTGAAGAAACTGGCCTTGGAGTCTGTGACCCGAGAACATATTTCCGATTGAACGATAGCATACCCACTGGTGATCCGACTGGTTTTCTCATCAATTTCCGGATGATTCAGCGGATGCGCCATAATTCCGATAAGCTGCACTGCACTTTCGCGAATCATATCTGTATCTGCATCCAGTGTTATAACATATCGAAAACTGGAAAACATCTCCGGCGAACCAATACGGACTTCAAATGCAATACCTTCCTCACCGGCAAGCATTGCATTGAATTCTTCCAGTTTGCCCCTTTTTCGTTCCCAGCACATCCAGCATTTTTCTTTTTCATTCCATTGGCGCCCCCGAAGAAACAGTGAAAAGCGCGCAAAAGCACCCGGGTATCTCTCATTAAGCTCCTGAATTGCAATCGTTGCTGCCTGCAGGATGGCATCATCTTCATCGAGCACCTTGGCATCAGCATCCTTCAAATCGCCAAGTATAGCAAAATAGAGATTGGTCTGCTTGTTTGCGAGATAATATTTTTCGAGCTTTGCTGCATAAGTACGCGCACTTGAGGCACTTCCAATAATTACAGGCATCACGACAAATGTACGGCAGTCATCCGGAATTCCCTGCGAAAAATCCATTGCCAGCTGAGGCAGAGGATGGATCAGGCGTGTGAAAATAGTATTTATCAGATGGATCGCGACACCTATGGCAAGAATTCCAAGCTGTATTAGCAGCAGTATGGCCAGAAGAGGTTTTCTGGAAAATGCTGGACCGGCCGTAATACCTACCCAAATGAGGAGCGCACCCGTAATGGCGAAAACACCTGTCAGATAAATCATACCGCGCAGAAGGTTCCTGTGGTTTTGGGGCTTAATCATACGAGCGGGCCGATTTTCCAACAGGTCTAGAAGTAAAGGATATCCATTCCCGACTAAATATGTCCCGACATGATTCGGCAATATAAGTAATGGGTCCGTATGCACCGTACCTGCAATCTGCACCGCTTTGGCTGCAACTGCAGATTCCATCAATTTGTAATGCTCCGCTAATTTTTCAACTTGCCTGCGATATCGTCCTCGTGTATTAGCGTCTGTCTGTGAATAAATCCCGGCAGGGTCCAATTCAAGTGTCGACTCCATTTTCGAGATTTTTTTGAAGGTCTCTTCCCAGTTGAGTCCCCTCATCTCCTCGAGACTTATGATCAGGGAACTAATCCGCGACTCTGCCATCGCCTCACGCTGTCTCTCTTTATTGACCATCTCGGTAATGAGCTGCAGATAGGCATCCCGCTCCAAATCATTCATCTGCGAAAGCCACAGCACAACATCCGTTTCATCAACAGACATGTTTCTGAGGCAATAGAAAAAATAAGTTACAAATTTCTCATTACGATACTTATTTCTGTCCATTTCCTTAATGAGCAGTTCGTCAATATTCTTGCTGCCGGAACGGATTGCTGCCGCAATCCTATCCGCAGCCTGTCCTGCCTGAATCTTGACCTTGATACCCTGTATCATGAGAACCGCTTCGTCAACAATTTTTTCCAAAAGACAAAGGCTTATAACCGTGCCGAAAGACCAAATTTCCTGTGACTTAAGTTCTTTCTCCGTCTGATAGGCGTTAAGCAAAGGAATGATTGTATTTTCCTGCGGATGATTGTTGGTAGCATTTATTATCTCACGTGCAATTATGTACAGGCGCGGACAACTCTTCCAAAGTCCTGTTTCAAGTGTCGGCAGGCGGGATAGTTTATGCAGCTTTCCTGTTCCCTGCAGTTTTTTGATTTCCCGGTAAAGAAGATTGTAATTATCAAAAATCCATAATGATGCCGGAATCGTCGAAATGGTATTCGCGGGTGTCCTTTTCAACTGTCGGCGTACAGATTGAAGATTGAGGTAAATCCTCCGCTGGGCATTCCGGAGAATGCTGCTATGCTTACGTTTGCGCAGAATTTGCTTTTTCGCAAGTTCCTGCATCAAATTTTCACTGTTTCCGCCGCTTGCGTCCGACTCAAGATGCCGCAGCCACTCCTCGGTTCGAGATGGAATCCGATAGGGCCTGAGATAGTGAAATACTGCATCAATTCGTTTCATTATAAAAAGAATTACAAAGACCGCCAGTAGAATCCATAGAAAAATTGTGAACTGTGAAACTGAAAACAACTGCTTCATGGCACAACCTCCATTTAGCTGCATTAAAAAACTATTCTATTTATGGTCTATACTATTATGTTTTATATTCAAATGACTTTAATAATAACATGAACAAACGGTTAAATAGAATTTGCTGTATGGATAATTTTTTACTGAACTTTTTCGATATTTTAGAAATATTACTGCTAGTCCAAGAAAAATCACTCGTTTATTGATGGAAATAAACGTATCGCAGCTGCTGTTTTTTTGTATTTTCTGGATAAAAACAAGGCGCTAGTTCACAACGGAGTAAAAACAATCGAAGATCATACATTGGTCGCCTTAGTAATAATGATTGCTGAATCAAAACCGCAGGAAAAGGAAGTTATGGTAAAGCTTGTGATGAATTTCATTTGCTCCGATGACAAAATAAAGCTGACGGAATATTGACGGAATTCTGACGGAATTTTTATCGAATCCATTCACATGCAGGTAACCGCAAACGAATTTCAAAAGCCTGAAAAGCACTGCTATTACTACATCAATTACATGTATATCAATTTATAATATCATCTCATAATCACATTTGTAATCAGCAGGTCAACGGTTCGAATCCGTTAATCGGCTCCAAACGATAAGCCTACAGCCTCTAGGGGATGCGGGCTTTTTGTTTGTCTGAAAATGCGAGTTTTTCAGGACAGAACTGTTGTTTTGAGCATAATTTGAGCATAATTTTTTCAAAAGAGTACTGGAAGGTGCTGTGATTTACAGATAAGTAATTAACGTTCGTCGGGTAAAATTCAAATGGTATGAAAATGATTGATCCCCAAGAAAGACGAAGAAGTATCTGTAACTTTACATTAAAGTTAGGCAAAAATACAGCCCTCTTTGACTGCTCGAAGAGCAGTTTGTGACATTAAAGTTAGGCAAAAACCATACGCTTTACGCTCAATGCTCACTCTCGTCACTGCACCATCCATAATTATCGCAGTAAACGAGATCCCTAAACGTTGTCTATCTATAATGCTATTTTGACTCGCGCCGTATCCGCCCTGTTGGTATTTTTTGCCTGGCAACAACGATGACTTCGAAGTATAAACTTTTACTTCCGCATTTGGGGCACTTTGGGGGCAGATTCAAGGCGCTGTATTTGTCTTTGCGCGACTCTAGCATCTGGTCTCCTCTCCATGGCACTCTACCTGCGGGATCAACTCCTTTGCTGCGGATCCGGTTCAAGGCGTAAGTGTAACCTGACATTAAAGTTACACAAGTCTACACATTCGAGCATCATGTTCGCGAGCATAGTTAACATGATAATTCCACATCAGAGCATTCCAGGCCATATATATGACCTGCATGCCAGTTACAATCTTGGCAAGCTTCACTACCGCTATCTATACCCAAGCGGCAATCCTTATGATATTAGATTGAGAAACAGTTGTGTAATATCCGGATCAAATTGAGTACCTGAACCTCTTCTAATTTCTTCTATTGCCTCCTCCTTTGTCATCGCTACTCGATAGGACCTATCGTTGGTCATAGCGTCAAAGGCATCCACAACAGCCAGAATGCGGGAAAGGAGTGGCATTTTCTCTCCTATAAGACCTTGAGGATATCCTTTGCCATCCCATCTTTCGTGATGGCAAAGGATATATTTTGCTATGGGTACAAGTTCCGAAGTTGCCTGTGCAATCCTAAAACCAACTTCTGGATGCTTTTTCATTTCTTTCCATTCCTCAGTACTCAATTTCCCAGTCTTTGTTAAAATATCAGCAGGCATACTCATTTCCCCAATATCATGCAACGTTGATAATAGCTCAAGTTCTTTTAGTTGATCATCTGTCAGAGACATAGCTATCCCAATTGACTTGGATAGTTGTACCAGTCTCTCTGCATGTTCTTCTGTCTCCTGGCTTTTTTCAAACATTATCGCCTTTATCGATGCTATTATTGAGCTGTGGGCGCTTCTGCTTTCTAATAATTTTTGTTTATACATAGATGCTTCAGCGGCTATCAAAATGTCATCCATGTTCTCCGTTTTCGTCATCTTAGTTGCATGCCCTAAAGAAATACTGGGAAAAATCACGTTCCCATTTAATGCATATCCATTACAAATGTCATATATGCGGCTGCATACTTGTTGAGCAGCTTGGCTGTCTGTTTGGGGAAGTAAAATTCCAAACTCGTCTCCTCCGATTCTTGAAATAATATCTTCCTCCCTGCCGCAGCTTTTCAATATTTTTGCTACTTCAATAAGCAATTCATCCCCTTTAGAATGCCCAAAGCCATCATTGATTAACTTCAACCCATTAATATCTCCCATAATAATTGAAAAAGGCATCTGTCTTGGAGTATCAAGTCGTAGTTTTGCCTCTTCAAAGTAAGCTCTATTATAAAGACCTGTCAAAAAATCGTGATAACTAAGATATGAAATCTTTTTGTTTTGAAAAGCAAGCTCCTTATTGGCTATGAGTAACTCGGCGGCCCGTTTATCTTTCTCTTCATTTTGAAAGGCAAGTTCTTTATTGGCTATGAGTAACTCGGCGGCCCGGTCTGCTTTTTCTCCGCTTTGAAAGGCAAGTTCTTTATTAGCTATGAGTAACTCGGCGGCCCGGTCTGCTTTCTCTTCGGTTTGAAAAGCAAGCTCTTCATCTGCAATAATTAACTCCGCGGCACGGTCTGCTTTCTCTCCACTTTGAAAGGTTAGCTCTTTATTGGCTATCAGCAACTCGGATGCCCGATTTTCTTTCTCTTCGTTTTGAAAGGCAAGCTCCTTATTGGCTATGAGTAACTCTGCCGCACGAGCCGCTTTCTCTTCAGTCTGAAAAGCTAGCTCTTTATTAGCTATGAGCAACTCTGCTGCCCGATCTGCTTTCTCTCCGCTTTGAAAGGTCAATTCTCTATTGGCAATGAGTAATTCGGCAGCCCTTTTTTCTTTCTCTTCGTTTTGAAAGACAAGTTCCTTATTAGCTATGGTCAACTCAGAGGCCCGCTTTTCCTTTTCTTCGTTTTGTTTTTTCAGTTCTATTGTCTTTTGAGCTGATTCACTAATCATATATATTAATTCGCAAGAAAATTTCAAGAGCCCTGTTATGGTTTCCTTGGTATACACTTGACATTCTTCAAGTGCGTTCATGTATTTCTCTTTATCAAAGCCCAACTCTTCTGCTTGTTTGATAAAAAAATCTTTATCCGGTGTTTCAAAAAAGAACTGTCCAATGAATAAATTGGCAACGTGTACTCCACCAATAATGATAGGAGCTGCAGCATCCACCATACCGTTCTGACAAACATATATTGCATATTTCTCGTTTTTCTTTAGTAGATTAGCTAAAATTGTGTCGCTTTTCAGGCATCGCTCTGAAGATGTTTTGTGTTTTCTATGAAACTCCGTGCAAATACTTTTCCAACCCACCCCATACAGTATGTTCCCTTTAAGATCCACGATAGCATTGCCTAATCCAGTGGCACAATAGAATTGCTCCAGAAGTCTGGATAGTTTTTCAATTTCCAAGATTTCTTTTAATTCATTTATATTTTCTGAACTGATTGAAGAAGATTTTGTCCCTGAATTGTTAACTGCATCTTCCAAACAAGATCACATCCAATCACAGTAAATCAAGATTTCATCTATTGAGTGTTGAGCTAATGCCATCCTCAAAAACATCCGTACCTACAAATACTTGTATGAAGAGAAAATACAATTATGATTTTTCTTCTATTATTAGTCTGGTTTATGAGTATATTATACGAGAGAAAATTATTTAATTCAATGCATTAATAGCGACAGAAGCAATCACTACAATTGATTCATTATACAATGTTGCTAAATATAGGCAGTCTCCTCAGTTTATATGTGCAATTATTACAGAAAACCACGTATATAGTTTTGCCTCATTTATTTTTGCAAAACCGCTCATCTGCTCTCATAAACAAATCATTAATCGCTTATTATTCATTTTAGAATAATAATTATATTCAGTAATTATATGTTATCCTTGCTTTTGTTTCGAAAATTATTGTTATCATCTTCTTTTGTTAATTTATTGGAAACACCGCATTATGGAGGTCCGCGCATGGCAAAAACAATCTCAATCTCAAACCAAAAAGGCGGCGTCGGCAAAACCACAACTGCCGCAGCTCTGGCCTCTGGGCTCGAAAGAACTGGACGGAAGGTCCTGCTCATCGACTTCGATTCGCAAGCCAATCTTACTATGATGATGGCTGATCAGAATCCAGACTCCATTCCTGTTGGCGTAGCCGATATCATGACTAAAATCATTGAGGATCAACCCCTGACGCCGATGGAAGGAATTATTCGAATCACGAAGAATTTGGATCTTCTTCCTTCCAACATTCAGCTGTCTGGGATGGAAAATATTCTGGTCAATGCGTTGAGCCGGGAGAATATTCTGAAAATGTACGTCAACAAGGTAAAAAACCAGTATGACTACATCATCATCGACTGTTTGCCTTCTCTTGGCATGCTGACGATCAATGCTCTGGCAGCATCCGACAGTGTCATCATACCTGTGCAGCCACACTTTTTGTCTGTAAAAGGACTGGAGCTTCTGTTAAAAACGATCGGCAAAGTAAAGCGCCAAATCAACCCTGAGCTCAAGATTGATGGGATCCTTCCTACCATGGTCGACAAACGAACCAATTTTACCAAAGAGATATTGTGTGTCCTGCATGAGTCCTACGGTAGTAAGATTCGTATCTTCAATAGCGAGATCCCTTTGTCCGTTCGGGCAATTGAAGCTGGATCTGAGGGGAAAAGCATTTTCGAGTATGATCCGAGAGGAAAAGTTGCAATCGCATATGAGAGTTTTACTAAGGAGGTAATCGCGCTTGAAAGAACCAGGCAAAAAAATACAACTAACCCCATACGATGACCTGTTTCAGACAACGGATCCAAACAAATCAGAACCGGCAGGAATGATTGAATTGATCCGATCAGAACCGGCAGGAATGATTGAATTGATCCGATTGGACCAGCTCCACCCTTTTCCTGATCATCCATTCAAACTATATTCTGAAGACCGGATGCTGGAAATGACGGAAAGTGTCAGACAAAGCGGTGTTCTTACGCCCATCTTGGTTAGGCCGGTCAAAGACGGCGACGGCTTTGAAATCATCTCAGGACACAATCGTGTGGAAGCGGCAAAAGAGCCGGTCTTTCTGAAGTACCAGGAACCATTCGTGAAATGGATAATGAGTCAGCAATCATTGCAATGATTGACAGCAACCTCCGGCAGCGAGAGAAACTTCAGCCCAGTGAAAAGGCTTACGCCTTTAAAATGAAACTGGATGCGATCAAACGAAAGGCAGGGAGACCATCTTCAGTAAATTCAGGTCAAGTTGACCTGAATTTATCAGGAAAACAGTCGAGAGATATTGTTGCAGATGATGCAGGAGAATCTAGCAAGCAAATCCAACGCTTTATCCGCCTCACCGAACTCATCCCGCCTCTTTTAGATATGGTTGATGAAAACAAACTGGCATTCAATCCAGCCGTTGCCATTTCGTATCTGAATGTTGAACAGCAGTGTTGGCTAATGGAAATCATGGAGAAAGAGGAATGCAGCCCTTCACTAACACAGGCAGATCACCTGAAGCAATTGGCACAGTTGGGCAAACTGGATTATCCGGTTTTGGAAACAGTCATGTCGGAGCCCAAGCCGCAGCAAACCCAGATCACGTTGAAGCAAGATCGGATTGCAAAGTTTTTCCCGAAAGATGCCTCTCCTCAGCAGATGGAGGAAACCATTCTAAAGCTCTTGGAAAACTGGTATCGGAAACGAAATCAAGAACAGTCTTCCCCAGGTCGATAAATAGATCCCTTTCAAATCTCATTCGCACGCCAAGAGCGTGTTTTTTTATGCTCAAAATCAAATAGATGGAGGTGCCCATGAAAAGAACCCGCTCTGATCCCCGACACTTTTTTGCCTTTACCCGAACAAAAAATGACAGATAACCACCCTTACAGTATCTGTCATATCTGGAAAACATATGTGCTGATGTCGATGCAACAAATATCAGGAACAAGGTGTGCGCAGCCTTCTTCCGGAATCCAGTATCGGCATCAAGAGCAAATATGAAGGGCATTGCAGCCCCGATTACCATGGTTATTCCGAAACAGGGGTAATAGGTTTATTGGAGACCTTTCAGAATCATCCGAATTTTGTTTCCCCCTTCCCCACACCCCATCCCCTTTACTCCAGCTGGCAGAGAAAGTACCGGCTGGAAAGAGAACGTAATGTAGATTTACTCCAACAATAATAACTTCAGGAGGTACTTATGCGATTTTCACGAAACAAGTTTTTTATTGGTGTACTGTGTATCATTCTCGGGTTAGTCATCGGATTTGTGGCTATCCCACAAGTTCAGAATAAAGGCGCAACTGATCTGGTCCAGGCAGTTCGCTTAAAACAAGATGTTTCCCAGGGCGAAGAGATCACCGAAGACATGGTTGAAACTGTCACAATAAGCCAGAAACTCATTCCTTCCGGCACTGTCGATAGTGTTACTTCTTTTGCCAGCCGGTTTGCAGTAACACAACTGTATGCCGGTGATTACCTGACTGCTGGAAAACTGGCAGACGCGCAAAGCACGCAAGACTCGCTAGCTCTGGCAACTGCAAAAGGAATGAAGGTCATCTCTATCACATTGCCTTCACTGGCCTCGGGTGTATCCGGGCAATTGCAGCCAGGAGATATTATCACCGTTTTGTCCCTCTTAAAAAACAACACCGTCGATCAGTCTCAGACTTTGAATCCTCAGGTACAGACTGCAGAGGATACAACAGTTGACACATCCAGTGTATCAACAGATGTCACTTCCCCGACAGATGAAACCTCCACAGCATCCGAAACAGACCTGAAGCCCGAAACGCTTCTCTATCCTGAACTTCAGTACATTGAAGTTTGCAGTATTTCTGTATCGGACGGAATGCAAGTTTTTGAAGACTGAGCTGTTGTTTTGAACATAATTTGAACATAATTTTATGTTCAAATCCGATATTGACAGCCAGAACGCAAAGATATATCAATAAATACTCCTGAACACGACCTATTTGCAGAGTTTTACTGAAAAAACATCTCAGAAAAAGGTCAGTTAATATTCAATTATCAGCAAGTCAACAGTACTGTGTTCAGTTTTTCAAAACAAAATCCCCTAGAGGCTGTATGACTTTGAAAATTCTTGAATGCAAGGAGAAAAATTCCGGAAGAAATTACTGCTGACTTGAACATAATTTGAACATAAGCCATTCAAAATCAGTTACAAATCATAGTATGGATAGCTAATAGGCACCTGAAAATACCATTTACAAGGAATTTGTAAAGCACTCATATCAGAAAAAGCCTCTATAACTCATGTGTTCAGCAGGTCGACAGGTGAGTCAATTAATTGTCACAAAACATCTTGTATGATTACAAGTAGCTTGGAAATCCGTTTATCTGCCTATCTTGACATATTTATATTCGGACTCAGACCTTATGGAGAGTCTAGATCTCGAGAGAACTACCTTCTATAAGCGCAAAAAGAAAGCTATCAACATGCTGGGTACAATCCTCTGGGGATATGTCATCCCCGGTCTCGATCATCCTGATGGACTCGTATATGTTGCAGACGAACCAGCAGCCTATCACGTCCCTTCAGTGTGGCGAACTCAATGTGAACATGGCACGAACCAAAAGTGAACGTACGTTGTACCTATTATGAATATAATCAGAACTCTAATGCTACTGTATGTGAACTTCAATAGAGCTACACTAATCATAGCCGGTAACAGGTTTTGAATGACCCCATTTATCAGATAACAAAAATCTGATGAACGGGGCTTTCTTTATACCCTTTTTCGGCTAATACATTTGACCAACGTGTAAGGGGTCGTCCAGAAATGGGCGGCCCTTTTTTGCGTTCGTCGGAAAGGGTAGCTATATGAAGAATCGATCTCCTCCCTCCTTCGTCTGGTTTTGCCAGATGCATCAGCAAATCGAATAGAGGAAAGGAAGATGAAAACAATCAATCTCAGATCAGAATTGCTACGGCTAACGGTACTGTATAGCGGTAATACCAGATCACTGCCATTATGACTGGCACGTAAAATAAACTTATATAAACAGTATCTGAGCCTTCAAACCTCTCATTAATATACAATGATACAAGCTACAAACTCGGTATTCTGTTGAGGAGATATAACTCAGTATTTTTTCGAGTGTGGTTTAAATTCGTTTTTTAAAGATTTCACCAACGGCCACATAGAAATGCTTTCTATAATTTCCAACTCAACAACCTTGTCTGCCAGTAGTCGCAAGGTCCATTTACTTCGGCCTTCCGGCGGCTCAGAGTAACTAAGCGCGATGACTCCTGCTTCAATGTCACCTGTGATTTTTGCCGGAACAGGTGCCGTCATTCGTTTCTTTCGGCCGCCCTACTTCTTTGACAGTAACACAATTGCTTCCGATAGGGTCTTGGCACGCCCAGTTGTCAGGAATTCTTCCATTTGCGCAATTTTTTCCAGCGATTGTATATCCTTACCAAGATAACCTTCATATTCAGAAGAAATATTTAAGGAGATCTTGTTCAATCGGTCCTGGTTTTCCTTGTTTTGCTCAGAAACGGTACGATACTCTTCCTTTAATCCATTTAGCTCATCATCGTAACGTGCTGTGATTTGATCTTTGATATCCTTACTTGTTGTATTTTCAAAGTCAGACAGCGCCTTTTTCTTCTGCTCCAAAAATTCGCTGACCGACCTTTGCAGACTTTCGATATTGCTGTCGAATTCTTCCAAACCGTAACCGCTCTCATCCTTATCACGCTTAATCTGCCGCATGACGATTCGTTTTTGTCTCTTGGTGTTTTTGATTTTTCTGCGCATTTCACGCACCTTATCCAGAGACTCTTTGTGCTTGCATTTTGTCTTTCCGATAATGAGGTAAATACCTCCGAAGACAGTAATCACGGCAACGTAAAACAATGCCAGAAATAAGATGTTCATATGTGCAAACCAAAGGTAATACACGCCAAATGGAATGGCAAAAAACACCAATGCCAGAACGAGTAAGATGATTATAAAATCTCCGAATCCCCTCGGAAAATATAGTGCAAAGAATAAACGATTATTATATAAAAACGGAATTTTTTCTTGCTTGAAAATTGATTTTCCGTCAAAATTCAGCTCGTTGTCTACATTCCTTAAATCCGTTGTTTCCAAATCAATTCGTTGCGTCACCGCAACTTTTTTGGTTTTACTTTTTTTCGATTCTTCTTTCTTTAATCTTTCGTTGACACTATTAATTTGTTCGTCAAAGGTTGCTTCGACCTGCGTCTTGCGTTGACGTGTAACTTTAACGATTTCATCTGAGATTTCTTTTTCTTTATTGCTAATTTTTTTCTCTAGCTGAGTCTCTCCCGCTTCCAGCGTTTTCTTTTGTTCAACACATTCATTTAGCTCTATGACCTTACCTTTAATAACACCTAGTTCTTCCATACCACCCATTAATATGTTCGTCTCCATTTTTTGCTCCTTTCATCTATTAACTGCAGGGGGATTGATACCAGAATTGCCTACGGTCTTTACTGATCATTTAATGTAATTTGCATTAAATAATCATGCTTTATAGAATGGGTTTTCACCTATTTGAAAAATAATCATTTTATATTTCTATCATATACCGGAAATCAGCAATATAACAGTCAAGGATTTTAAAATGTTTTTGGACATGATGTGTTCTCCTTCTAGTTGATTACTGATATAATTTCATCAGGGTTGGTTTGCTTGAGACTGT
>Ga0209124_10000540_pt1 | contig 19585 bp, 20 predicted proteins | sample BarGraIncu01122A_FD_184502 | JGI IMG/M metagenome (GOLD analysis project Ga0209124, IMG submission 184502) | Arctic peat soil microbial communities from Barrow, Alaska - Barrow Graham LP Incubations 011-22A (SPAdes) (version 2) | ecosystem: Environmental > Terrestrial > Soil > Wetlands > Peat...
CGCACCATTTGAGATTTTTCGGACACTTCGGTGTCCTTTTTCTTTGTAATGACGTTTTAGGGTTTATTTAGATGGTCTTTTTAGGACATACATTGATGATTCGTTTACGCAATATCTCAAAGGCGATGTCATTTTTTCGTGCTCACCGTCTCTTGATACCCTGATTGATTTTTTGGTGGCTATTACAATATCTTTTGCACGAAATGATTTTAGTTTTTTTGAAACATTCTTCCTGCCTAGTATTAAACCCACAACGGCCCATAATAAACTTAAACGTGATCTACCGATAACAATATAGATTGACAATACCCCCTCTTGAAGCTGTGAACGCTGAAAAGTTAGGCCGTTTAGCTCATATGCATTATTGCCGACGAAAACCAGGGGAGTAGAATATTGTTTGCCATTAATCTCAACTCTGTAAGTTCGGAAACGGAAAAATGCTGTGAAAATGGAGGTCATTATGGCTAGCCATTTGCCGTATTTCTTTTTATGTTCATTTCTGTCCATTAAAGAATCGGGGTAGATACCAATACTTGAGTTATTTATGAAAGTTTTATTGCATACTTGCCCAGTGTCAATCTTTACCTTTTTGGCCGTTTTAAAGTACTCCAGGGCGTCTAGGAGAGACTGTGGAACACCAAGGTCTTTGGTGAAGTGGTTCAGTGTGCCGCCTGGGAGAGGCATTAATACGGCATCGGTATCTTTCATTAAGTTAGCAACCGCACTTATGGAGCCATCACCACCCACCACAGCTATTATTTCTCTTCTTTTAATATGAGGTTTGAGGGAGGTTTCAAAGCCTGGTCTAATCTTTATTGAATCGATAATCTCAATTGATGAATCGGTAAATATTTTTCGCAATTCTTTGATTGAAGAATCGCTACCGGATTCTGTGTTGTATACCAGTACCACTTTCATTGCAGCGGCTTAATTATGAAAATTACTATACATAGAACAATTCCGCCCAGGGCCCATCCACCAATCACGTCACTTGGAAAGTGCGCGCCCAAGTAGATTCTTGAAATGCCGACGAGGATAACAAGTGAAGTAAAGATTACTAGTGTAATGTAGCTAAATGGCGAAGGAAGAAGGGAGTAACCATAGTATGCAAGTAATCCGAACGCTATGGTCGATCCTGCAGTATGACCGCTTGGGAAGCTATAACTGTGAACATACATTCCGGCAACGTATTTAGTGAGAGGCCGCGTTCGTTCTGTAATATTCTTAAGGATCGTACTTACAATCAATACCAGCCAAACAAATGTACCGCTAAGGACTATGGTCGGCTTGTGTATGAGAAACCCATAGACAACAATCATGAATCCAATAGAGGAGGTGGTAATTGGATGACCAATATAGCTAATCAGCTCAAAAAAAGGACGCAAGTTTGCTGGCAAGTTGGAAATAAGCTTAATCGTAGCCTCATCAAATTTACTAACGTTTAAGCCGATCATCGTAATAGTATTATATCATTGTCCAAATTCTGGTCGGTTGCTAATGAAGCATAGTGTGAGTCGCTAGTCTCACTGAGCTAAAAGGTATTCTCGATAAGGCATCTCTAAAATCTTCCTCCAACGGCTAATTTCACCACTGATTTCGTGTAAACTTTTTTGCACCTGCTGCACCAAACAAAAAAAGATGATTATATATAATCGTCTTTTTTAATTTAGTGATATTATATAGATATGCTAGATTTTATCTATCAAGCATATATGAATTATTTATGGCTACCTTTTATTGAACTTGTAAAATATTTTGAATCTAAACCTGCTGGCATCTATGTATTAATTGTAATTCTTATTATTCTAACCGTTATCCAAAGCAGAATGATAAAGAACAACACACTCAATACTCCAGTAGTCCCTGTTGTTGCCGCTAATGCCACTGATATTAAAATAAAAAAGAAAATAATAATAACTCCAGATCAAAAAAAATATAAGATGTTAAATAAAGTGCTTACTTTTAGTTGTCTGTTTATTGTTTCGTTGATTGTTGGTGTTTGTTTTATTCGTTTTAGTCCAGCTATTATAGATTTTCTTAAAACCGATACCCCAACAGACACAATAACCCAACCGACCAATACGAATACCACTAACACTCCGGCTGAAACAACAATTACAACTACACCAACACAGCAGACAGCTCCTACTTATCAAACGACTAAACGTCTATATTATTCCTGTAGTTGTTCAGGTTGTTGGGCGGAAGGTTGTCAACGAGACGGTTATTCATATGGCGGCTATGACGCTAATTATTATTCATATTACTATACTCTTTGTAAGGCCTGTAAGTGTAATAGTTTTAATGCTACATCATTTTGGAAATAAATATGAAAACTTTAGTTGTATATGATTCAAATTTTGGTAATACAAAACTTATTGCGGAAGAGATTGGAAAAAGTTTAGGTGATAATTATAAGGTTATTCCGATTACTCAATTTAGCGAATCTGACTTATCTAGTCTTGATTTGTTAATTTTCGGCAGTCCAATTATTGGTTGGCGCCCCTCGGAAAAAACTACCGCTGTCTTAACATCGCTAAAAGGCAAGATAAAGAGCGGCTTAAAATTTTCGACCTTTGACACCAGGGTAAAATTATTTATTCACGGTGATGCCAAAGAAAAAATGGCTAACATGTTGACCGAAGCTGGCGGAAAACTAGTATTCGAGCCACAAGGCTTTTATGTTACTGGCAAAGTTGGGCCACTTTTTTCAGGTGAACTTGAAAAGGCAGCCTCTTGGGCTAAATTAATTAAAAAGAAGATGCAATAACCCAAAAATATTCAAAGAGGTCGAACCTTTTTATCCAAAGGTTCGACCTTTTGGATTATTTTATGCAATTCTTTGTTCAAATATTGGATTGTCGTCTTGCCAAGAGATAGTTTCAAGTGCTGAACTTTGATAATCACACCATTTCATATAGCATTCAAGAGCGTGTCCGAAATCAATGTGACCGTATCGATTTTCATATGGCGTTTGTTGCTCTGGGTGAAGAGTCAGGTATAAAATTTGCTGATCACTTAATGACCATAGGCCAGGTCCGTGTTCAGAAAGGAAAATAGGGTCAACTGTTACTTTTCTTAGTTCAGCGTACCGATTCTTTTGCCAGGGCTCTAGTTCTATAGATGCGTTACTGGCGTAACTTTCGGCATGACGTTCATATTTAACGGTTGAATCATCTGTTTGTTTTAGGATTTCTGTCATATGTTTTCCTTATGCTTATTTTATAATAGTCCTAGTTTTTAAAATATTCAATATCTAAAAATTTTAAATAAAACCACTAATTTACCTTAATGGCCTATAATATATAACATGGTGTTCGAAGATTATAAGCATAAAAACAGCGTCATTGTAGTCTATACAGGTGATGGAAAAGGTAAAACCACTGCAGGATTGGGTTTGATGGCTAGGGCGCTTGGTACGGGCTGGAAAGTCGCTTTCGTGCAATTTATTAAATCATGGGACGTGGGCGAACATAAGTTCATTCAAACAATCATGCCACTATATAAAGATAAATTAGATTTCTACAAAGGCGGCTTGGGGTTCTTTAACGCCGGTGAAATTAGCGCAGACGCATCAACCAAAGAGCATATCGCCGAAGCAAGAAAAACATATGATTTTGCATACAAAGCAGCCAAAGGTGGTGATTATCAATTGGTTATTTGTGATGAAATTAATAACGCTGCTCATGATGGATTGCTTACTAAAGCTGATTTAGAAAAACTTATTGATAATAAACATCCTAATACCAGTCTTTGTCTAACGGGTCGTAATTTCCCAGAATCTCTTATTGAGAAAGTTGACATTGCCTCTAATATGACAAAATTAAAACATCATTTTGATGACAAGTTACTCGCGAACGAGGGGATTGACTACTAGATTCTTGGCGGCTTGATGGGCTTTGACGAGCTGCCAGATTGTGATTGCCGCTGGAACTAGAATAAGGTTACCGATTAACATTGTGCGATAGAATGGTATGGCCATTAAGTAACTGGATATTAAACCAGAGAATGTGGCAGGATACCAACCTTGTAGCCAAACACCAAAATTTGTGACGATGAAAAATAGGAACGAGCTAGCAGCCACAAACCCGAATGATGACAGGATCTGAGTTTTCGGTTTATTATTTAGTTTTTTAAGTATCACTGCGCCTGCGCCAATCAGAGCGAATGAACCCCAGGTAAATATAAATATTGACGAGTTACCAATAACTAAGTCCGAAGCTATCATTGACGATATTGGGACAATTAGTGCCGCTCGCCAACCCATAGTAATCGCAGCTATTACTGTAACCACAGTAACTAGTTCGAGGTTTGGCGCGATATGATAATTGGAATTAATTATTCTCCAGCCGACTGCGATAGCAATCAAACATATAATGAATAGAATATTTTTGAAAGTTTTAGTATTTTTATTCATATTTTATACCTTTAAAAAGAACTTAATTTCCAAGTAATAGTGTCACTGCTTTTCGAAACGTAACTCCCAGCGCCAACTACGGCTGGTTTGCTATTAACATTAAATGCCCAAAATTCGTTCTTTGGATTGGCTGCGAGACCGTTGATGCTGGTCACAAAAGCCCCATCGCCCGTACCGCTGGTGACGATTTTTGCTTTTTGCCCAAGTAAGGTCAAGGCGGTGACGCCATCTTTGCCAGCGTAGGTTATTTCCTTGCTAGAACTCGTACCTAATACTTCTTGCTGAGTTTGGTTTGTTTTCGTCTGTCCAAGATTTGATTGGTATATATATACTGAGGTTGAGATTAACCCCACTACTAACAAAGCACCAATAATGTAGATGATAGTTCGCTTTTTCATATTCTTTTCCTTATTTAATTTATTTAACATTTACTAAAACCACACAACTCACATTTTTGGCAACCTTCGATATAGCGTAAGCTTGCCGAGCCACAATCAGGACACATGTCATTTGGCGCATTCGATTTAACTGATTCAAATAGTGGAACAGTTTCGACTTGAGATTGCTCCTCGGTTGGTTCAATAGCAATCTTGGTGGCTTGGTGTTCTTCGAGGACCTTCGCGATTGCATCGGCTAGTGATCTGACACGATTCGCGCCAAATCCTGTCGATCCACTACCACCGATTCCTCGCAGTTGTGAAATAACTTTCTGGGCGACTTGTTCAGATGAATATTCAGACGGAATACGGAAGGCAAGTGATATCAGTCTTCCAATAGCTTCGGCGTCGGCTGTTATATCCGAGCCAGCGCGTCCAACATTGATGAATAATTCAAATATATTTCCGTCGTCGTCTTCATTGATAGATATGAATGCTCGACCAAGTGGTGTTGCAATTCGATGAGTGCGTCCATTCAATACATTTGGTCGTGGCTTTAGGCTCATAATCAAATTTGGTGCTATTTCATGAGCTTTTGTTTTAATAGAACTATCAAGCTTGTCGTAGTAAGAGGATTCCTTTTTAACTTCCAGCACTTGTTTTTCACGGCTACCATCGCGATAGATTGTAATTCCACGACAGCCAATCTCGTGCGCCATTAAATATGCATTTCTGACGTCTTCAATGTTGGCAGTATTCGGGAAGTTAATTGTTTTAGAGATAGCATTATCAACGTATTTTTGGAAAGCGGCTTGAATTTTTAAATGCCATTGTGGACTAATATCGCCGGCCACTACAAATGTTTTTCTTATACTTTCTGGAATTGAAGTAAGGTTTTGAATTGATCCACCATTGGCCTGAATCTTTTCAAGTAATTCTTCCGAATATAAACCTTGTTTTTTGAGAGCGGCAACAAAATACGGGCTGGTCTGGAACATTCGCTTGCCCTCAATGGTATTTTTGGAATAAGTTAGGGCGAATAATGGCTCACAACCACTTGAAGTGTCGGCCAGCATTGCAATAGTGCCGGTAGGTGCGATGGTTGTCCTAGCCCCATTTCGTGGGCTAATTTCACCCGGTTTATCATATATCGAACCTTTGTATGCAGGGAAAACGCCTCGGGTTTCAGCTAGTTTTACGGAAGCAATGTCAGACTCTTTTTGAATAAACTGCATCACTGTTTCGGCCATTTTGACGCCCTTTTCGGTGTTGTAGCCAATGTTCATAGATAAGAGTGCATCAGCAAAACCCATTATGCCGAACCCAATTCGTCGAATTTGGCGCACCATGTCGCGAACTTTATCAATTGGATACTCGTTCATATCAAGAACGTTATCCAAGAAATGGATTGACTCATGAATATCTTGGCGTAATGCTTCCCAGTCAAAGTCATTACCATCAACATATAGAGCTAAATTAATACTGCCTAACGTACAGGCGTCATATGGCAGCAGCGGTTGTTCCCCGCAAGGATTAGTTGCTTCGATTTGACCAAGTTGAGGTGTGGGGTTGGCACGAGAATTATTTATTTTATCAATAAAGATCATTCCAGGATCGCCATACTGCCACGCAAAACGTGTAATTAGGTCGAAAACTTTTTTAGCATTCAATCTTCCCATAACTTCGTTATTACGAGGGTTGATTAGAGGGTAGCCATAACCAACAGTTTCTTCTTTACACCACTCACTAAGTTTAGATACAGCAGAATCAAGTCGGACTAATTTTAGATCCAGGTCACGAGTTTGATGAGCTTCACGAACCTCGGCTATTAGTGCATCAAAATCAAATCCTTTTTCATAGTCGTCACTAAGTAATTTCTTATCAATAGTAATTTGATCAAAAAACCCCTTTGTCGTAGTGACTGAAATATTGAAATTAGTTAGCGAAAACTCATCAAGTTTATAAATTGCAAAAAGCAAGATATCTGGGTGATTATAATGCAAAATTCCCATGTTAGCGCCGCGTCTGACGCCACCTTGTCGGATTGATGAAGTGATGTCGTTATACATCTGCATAAACGAGACTGGGCCAGTTGTCGATCCGCCAGACGTTGATAGAATGTCATTTTTTGGACGAAGCCGTGAGAAAGAGAAACCTGTTCCACCACCAGATTTGTGGATTAATGCCATGTCGGTAGCTGATTCCAAGATACCCTTTAGGTCATCGGGGACTGGTAAGACAAAACATGAAGAAAGTTGTTGTTTAGGCTTGGCAGCATTAAGTAGGGTAGGCGTACCAGGAAGGAAACGACTGGTTGACATCAGTCGGTAGAATTTGGCAGCGGTTGCGAGGTGAGTCTTTTCGCTACCACCATACAAACGATCCGCCGTAGCTATGTTATAGGCTACGCGCCAGAACAATTCTCTGGGAGTTTCAATTGGGTTTCCTGTTTTATCGCGTCTAGCATAGCGGGTTTTGCCAATATACCAGGCATTTTCACTTAATTTCGGTTCGGCTAGTTTGGCGGGTGGTATTGGTACTTCGCATCCAATCCGGTGTATCTCGGCAAGTTTATCGGCCATATCTAAATCTAATATCGATTGATCAATTTCGGTCATTTCACACTCTCCATCCCATACATTTTGTGTTTAGTTTTTTGCTTCGTACGCTACATATCGCGTGTGTTTTTAAGTATAGGCGCTATATGTTGCGTATGTCAACGATAATTGTTATTATTACATTAACGATTAATAACACAAAGGATATCCATGAAAGCAACCACTAAAAGTACATTTAAGCAAGACGTTTTAGATTCAGAGAAATTAGTAATGTTAGATATTTGGGCCCCATGGTGTCCTCCATGTCGCAGTATGGAGCCAGTACTTGAGTCTTTGCAGGAAGATATTAAGGATTGGGTTGAGATTGTAAAATTGGACGCCTCTGTCGAAATGGATCAAGTCCAAGAATTAGGCGTTACTAGCCTGCCGACTTTCTTGGTTTATAAGAATGGCCAGATAGTGGATTCAACCGTCGGCGCCACCTCGAAATTAAATCTTTTAAATCTGTTATCAAAATTTAAATAGTATAATTAACGGTAGAGTTCTATTATATCTCTGCTATAATAATGCGCAGATGGCGCGTTGACGGAACGGTTACGTGGAGCTCTGCAAAAGCTCATAAATGGGTTCGACTCCCATACGTGCCTCCAGAAACAATTTGCGCGGATGGTGGAACGGTATACACGAGAGACTTAAAATCTCTTGGCCTCACGGCCTTGCGGGTTCAAATCCCGCTCTGCGCACCAAATAAAATAGTCCTTGATCAGGACTATTTTTATTATCAAAGTATAGGGTCTATAATCAGATAAGCATGAAATATATTGATAGAATGTATGGCGAAGTCGTAATAACTGAACCTATAATAATCGAGTTGATAAACTCAAATCCAATTCAAAGGCTAAAATATATTGATCAAGCCGGTTATCTCGAGCCGTTTATACCTGGTTCGAATCGATCTCGATTTGATCATTCGGTGGGTGTTTATTTATTGTTAAAAAAATTCGGAGCGCCTATCGAAGAGCAAATTTCCGGTTTAATTCACGATGTATCTCATTCTGCTTTTTCGCACTGTATAGATTATGTATTAGAATCTGGTTCAGAAAAAGAACATAACCACCAAGATAATATATTCGATTCTTTTGTCAGAAAATCTGAATTACCAGAGATAATAAAAAGATATGGTTATGATTTTGAATATATTTTAGATGATAAAAACTTTTTGTTAAAAGAAAGAGATTTGCCAGATTTATGTGCGGATAGGATTGATTATTCACTTCGTGATTCGATAGTATTTAAAGAGATTGATGGTGCCGATTATTTTATCGATAATCTGATTGTTAAAGATAGTAATTGGGTTTTTTCTGACGTAGGCAGTGCTAGAAAATATGCAGAATTATTTTTACATATAAATACTAAATATTATTCAGGACTCGAATCTGCCGTTATGTTTTTTGCCATCGGTGAATATCTAAAATATTCACTACAAAAAAAGTATATTTCTATGGATGACTTGTATACAACAGATAAACAAGTACTGGATAAAATAAAACCTCACATTAAAAACGATTCTCAGCTGAGTTTATTGTTCGACAGATTAAATAACAAAATCGGTTACAAAAATAATCCAAATGATTATGACGGGAAGGTATTCTGTAAATCAAGAATAGTTGATCCCTTATGTGTTGATGACAAAGTCGTAAAAAGGCTTTCAGAAATAATGCCTGACTGGTACAGCTTGGTAAAGAAAGAGTCAAAACCAAAAGAATACTTTATAAAGTTTGATAAGTAATTTTCTTATATTTAATCTTATTTTAGTTTAATATGTTTGCTATAATGAATGTGTATATAGGTAATCTTAAGGAGGAAAATTATGGATGTATTCGTTTGGATTATTTTAGGAATTATAATATTAGCCGCACTTTTTTTGTGGATGGTATACAACGGGCTTATAACACTTAGGGTCCGTGTTGACGAAGCGTGGAGTGATATTACGGTTCAACTAAAACGACGCTTGGATTTGATTCCAAATCTTGTCGAGACTGTTAAGGGTTATGCGAAACATGAAAGTGGTGTGTTTACTGCAGTCACAGAGGCTCGTGCTAATGCCTTGAACGCCAAAGGCGTTAAAGAGACGGCTGCTGCCGAAAATCAGTTCGAGGGTGCCTTGAAGAGCCTATTCGCTGTCGCCGAGGCTTATCCTGATTTAAAGGCAAGTCAGAATTTTGTTGAGCTACAACAAGAACTTGTTGACACCGAAGACAAAATTCAAGCATCGCGCCGATTCTATAATGGTGGGGTACGTAATTTGAATACAAAGGTTCAGGTTTTCCCAAATAATATTGTTGCCAATATGTTTGGATTCAAGAGTCGTGAATTTTTCGAACTTGATGAAGCCGAACAAAAACAAGCCGAAAAACCTGTCGACGTAAAATTCTAAAAAGTCAGTAGTAAAATAAATGTATAAAGCAATTGCCGCTAATAAACGCAACACTGTACTGATAATGGCCATGTTTATCGGTCTTATTGGTGCTATTGGTTGGGCGGTTAGCTATTATTACGGCAATACGAGCATCACTTATTTTGTGATCGCTGGTGCTGCTATGTATGCAATATTGCAATATTTTATCGCAACTAACTTAACTATAGCAATGACGGGTGCAAAACAGATTGAGAAACGTGATAATCCTAGGTTTTATCGAATCGTTGAAAACCTGGCAATAACGACCGGCATACAGATGCCAAAAGTCTATATCATAGATGACCCTGCGCCTAACGCCTTTGCTACTGGACGAGACCCAAGGCATGCAATTGTGGCAGTAACCAGCGGGTTAATAGACATTATGGACGACAATGAGTTAGAGGCGGTTATGGCTCATGAAATGGGGCATGTACAAAATTATGACATTCGTGTTAGCATGATTACCTTTGGCCTTGTTAGCGCCATCGGGCTACTTACGGATATAGTACTACGTATGTTCATCTTTGGAGATAGGCGCAACAATAACGATAATTCTCCTATCGGAATGATTATTGGAATAATAGTTATCATTTTGGCGCCAATTATTGCAGCAATAATTCAGATGGCGATTAGTCGTCAACGTGAATATCTTGCCGATGCAACGAGTGCCATGACAACCCGAAATCCCGAGTCGCTAGCTTCAGCTTTGGAAAAATTATTAAAACTTGGCCGACCAATGAAGCGTCAAAGTTCAACTTCGGCTCATCTTTTTATCACCAATCCCTTAAAGCCTGGCTTTATGAACAAATTATTCAGCACCCATCCACCGCTACAGGAGCGTATTGCAAGATTACGTAATAATGAGGGTAAATTTTAGTTATGGTTAAAAATAAAAAAACTACAAAAGTTAAGTCAAAGATTGAAATAAAAAATCCGCTAATTAAAATACAAAACAAAATGACATCATTCTTGAATCGGCGTCCGCACCGTAGTTTTCGCCGCACGCGTCGTCGTGACTATGCTCGCTCACTTGAACTTCCTGGTTATATTTCATTTACGAAATATGTGATCAAGACAATTTGGACTCATCGTAAGACATTTGCCTTGTTAGCGCTTTTGTCGGCAATAATTACTTGGTTGATGGTAGGTATCGCCTCGCAGGATAACTATACGACCTTAAGGGATACGTTGAACGCAACTAGCGGAAGTTTATTCAGTGGTGGCCTGGGAGAAATTGGAAAAGCTGGATTATTGTTTATATCTTCAGCGACTGGCGGAATTTCGCAAAATTTAACAGAAGTACAACAGGTCTATGCTGGCCTCATCACGTTACTAACATGGATGACAAGTATTTGGTTACTTCGAAATATTTTAGCTGGTCATAAGGTTAAGGTACGCGATGGTTTATATAACGCCGGTTCGCCAATTATTTCGACCTTTATCGTCGCACTTGTATTTATTATTCAATTACTGCCGCTGGCATTAGCGTTAATCGGTTATTCTGCGGCTTCGGCTACTGGACTTCTAGCAGGCGGAGTGGAAGCGATGCTGTTTTGGATAGCAGCCGGACTTTTATCGGTGCTATCACTGTATTGGACGACCAGTACTTTTTTTGCACTAGTCATCGTGACGTTGCCAGGTATGTATCCATTTAAGGCTTTAAAAACTGCTGGCGATATAGTAATTGGCCGCCGATTACGGATTTTGTTACGTCTACTTTGGATGATTGCGGTAACGGCGCTAGTTTGGGCAATAATTATGATTCCGATAATTATACTTGACGCATGGTTCAAAGGCATGTGGGCTGCTATCGCTTGGGTGCCGACAGTCCCATTTGTTCTGCTTGTTCTAACTTCAGTAACTATTGTTTGGATATCTAGCTATGTGTATCTATTATATCGCAAGGTAGTCGCTGATGACGCTGATCCAGCCTAATAGGCGCGCTCAAGAACTGCGCGAGTTGCTTGCAGCCTATAGTTACGAGTATCATGTCTTGGATAAACCTTCAGTAAGTGACGCTGTGTATGATAGTTTATTTTCCGAGCTTAAAAAAATAGAAGCGGAGTATCCCGAGCTTGTGACGCCGGATAGTCCGACTCAACGAGTGGGCAGTGAGCTACTTGGTGGTTTTAAAAAGGTCAAACATAGTTCAAGAATGCTTAGCTTGAATGATGTTTTTGATCGTAGCGATGTCGAGGCTTGGGTCAAGCGAACTGACAAACTTTTGCCTGACTCTAAACATGAATTTTTCGCTGATATCAAGATGGATGGATTAGCCTGCGCGTTAATTTATCAGGACGGCCTACTTGTTCAGGCGGTAACACGTGGCGATAGTTTTATAGGCGAGGATGTAACTGAGAATATAAGGACGATTAAAAACATTCCGCTTCGGTTGCGAAAGAGTGTCGGCTACGAGCAATTTCTAGTTGGTCGTACGGAAATTCGTGGCGAAATTGTCATGTTAAAAAAAGACTTTTTAGAACTTAACAAAAAACGCCTTACAGCAGGTGAACCAGAATTCGCAAATCCCCGCAACTTGGCTGCTGGTACGATTCGTCAGCTTGATCCTGAATTAGTCTCTCAGCGCCCACTGCATTTTAGAGCTTATGATTTATTACGTGACAATCCCAACGATATTTCAACTAATATGTTCGCATATACTGCCCTGAGTGCGCTTGGTATTACCCGTAATCAACAGGCAAGTATATTTTGCAGTGTAGATGATGTTATGAAATTTATTGATAATTGGGATAAAAAGCGTCATGACTTGTCATTTAATACTGATGGATTGGTTATTAAAGTAAATGATCGCCCTCAGTTTGCAAAATTAGGAGTTGTAGGCAAGCAACCTCGTGCTGCGGTAGCTTATAAATACGCACCTGAACAGGCTACGACCATTGTACGCGATATTGTCATTAGCATCGGTCGTACGGGTGCCGCTACGCCAGTTGCCGTGTTTGATCCGACCGTTGTAGCCGGCACGACCGTTAGGCACGCTAGTCTGCATAATGCAGATGAAATTGCTCGGCTAGACATTCGGGTAGGCGACACGGTGATTATTTTCAAAGCGGGTGATATTATTCCACAAGTACAGGGTGTAGTGGTAGAACTAAGACCTAAGGACGCCAAGGCTTTCGATTTCAAAAAAGCACTCGCGGTTCAGTATCCGGAACTTGAGTTTGATCGTCCAGAAGGCGAGGTAGTTTATCGAGTTAAGGGTGCCACAGGTGATTTATTGCTTAAACTTGCATTGGGGCATTTTGCCAGTAAGGGCGCGCTCGACGTTGATACTTTAGGTGAGAAGAACGTGTTCGCGTTGGTCGACGCAGGATTGGTCAAGGATTTAGCCGATATCTATACCATTACCAAAGAACAGCTATTAAAAATTGATAGATTTGCCGAAATTTCTGCAACGAAGTTGATTGCGGCCATTGCTAATAAAAAAACACCTCCACTAGAACGTTTTGTTTATGGGTTAGGCATTCGTCACGTAGGTACGCAAACGGCGATAGATTTAGTCAACGCGTTCGGTTCTGCAACTGCGCTACAATGCGCCTCTATCGATCAGCTACAGGCAGTCGATGGCGTGGGCAAGGTCGTGGCTGAGAGTATTATGGCGTGGTTTTCCGACCCTGACAACGAAGCCCTACTTGAAAAATTCAAAAATGTTGGCGTAAAACCCATCTACGAAAAGAAATCTGGAAAATTACTAGGTCAGAACTTTGTTATCACCGGTACGTTAAAGGGTCTGTCGCGTGATGAAGCTGCTGAAAAGATTCGTTTCCTTGGCGGAACATTTCAGACCGCAATTGCTCGAGACACGACATATTTGGTTATTGGTGAAAAAGTTGGCGCTAGCAAACTGACAAAGGCAAAGGATTACGGCATAGAAGTTATCGATGAAAATAAGTTGATAAAGATGTTGGGAATAAATTAATGCCTAAGTTTAAATTAGATAAGCTAGTTCGTGATAATCTACGAAATATTTATTCGTCTATTGGCCAAAAGGCAAAATATCAAAAACTAACTCCAGATGAGCATAAGAGTCAATTGGTCCGTAAGATTATTGAGGAAGTGCAGGAAATACAGATTTCGGACCCTATTAGTGACATTACTGACGAGATTGCCGATATTAGGCAAGTACTTGATGACTTGATGGGACTTTATGGTATATCTGAGGACGAAGTGAAGACAACTCAGCAAAAAACATATGATAAAAAAGGTGGTTTTTCAGAAGGAACTTATGTCGAAACTCTTGAGCTTGCAGGTGACGATAAGTGGGTTGAATATTATCGAAAAAGACCTGATTTATTCCCGGAAATAAAATAACTGATGATCGTTTTATTAATTATTTTAGCCACAATAATCAGCACTACCTTGGGTGGGCTATTCGCAATAAAATTCAAAGATAAATTGCATCTAATTTTAGGTTTTTCTGCCGGGGCCGTGTTGGGTGTTGCCTTGTTCGATTTGCTTCCAGAGTCAATTGAATTGACAAAGGGAACCTATAGTCTGCAGATTGTGACAATATTAATTGCTGCGGGCTTTTCTGTATACATGCTAATTGATAGACTTTTTTCTCTACACAAACACAACGAAGACGATTGTGATAAACAGTCTCATCAAGGCAAACTCGGTGCCTTAGCATTAGTTCTACATAGCTTCTTGGACGGATTTGGAATTGGACTGGCATTCAAGATTTCTCCTGCAATTGGTTGGGTTGTTGCGGTCGCAGTGCTTACTCATGATTTTTCTGACGGTATCAATACAGTTGGCATGATAATCAAAAATAAAGGCGCTAGAAAAACTGCACTTAAATGGTTAGCGGCAGATGCACTAGCCCCAGCCGCAGGAGTTGCTGCAACGTATTTTTTGACAGTTTCAAAGTCTACCTTAGGATTGCTACTGTCAGTTTTTATCGGCCTATTCCTGTATATTAGTGCCAGTGATTTAATACCAGAAAGTCATCATCGCCATCCAGCCATATGGACAACGATTTCTACGATTATGGGCATGGCTGTAATATTCGCTGCTGTCTATTTTGCTAGTTAATTATTTTTTTGAACAAAAAAATACCTCGTCGATTAAGACGAGGTATTTTTGATTTCGGGTAGTAAACTACCAGCTACGCTGACGGAATGAACCGCCACCGCTGTTGCTGCTTCCACCGCGGTCACCGCCGCCGCCGAAGTCACGACGAGGTCGATCTTCCTTTGGACGAGCTAGACCGACGCTGATTGCGCGTCCATCAAGTTCTTTGCCATCAAGCTGATCAACAGCTTTTTGGTTGTCGGCTTCATTAGCCATTTCAACAAAGCCGAAGCCTTTTGAACGTCCGCTATCACGGTCAGTGATAACGCGTGCACTTGTAACTTCACCAATTTGCTCAAAATGAGCTTTTAATGTGTCGTCAGTAGTAGCGTAAGCTAGGCTACCGATGAATAGATTTTGCTGTGCCATATAATTAGGTACTCTTTTCTTCTTTTCATTTCATATTATCGTCAGATCGACCGCTTCTGCGATTTTTGCGAAGAAGAGAGTTTACCCTTAAGAGGTAAGCGCCCGCCTTTTGCCTTTATACGCGTGTGCTTCTGAACGTTATTATTTAAGCATAGTTTCATTAAAATTACTAGTACAAGCACTTTAAAAACGCCTAAATACTTGTGTTATAAAATAAAATGAGTGATAATAGCGATATGGCTGGTGCGCATAAGGGGTAACCTTTGCGCTATAAAACAAAAAAAGCATCAAAAAACAAAAACGTGCCCCGGGTGGGCGCGCAACAGCACAAGTAGTTCGCCCTCATTGGGGCGAACTACTAATATACACTCATCCCTGATTATTCGTGATATTATTCTTGTATGCTAAAAAAGGTTATTATTTTTGATTTTGATGGGGTAATCGTCGACACAATACAGTTATCCTATTCCGCCAACAAGGACTTACTGCCCGATTTAGAGCTAAGTGAATGGCGAAGTTGGAGCAACGGTAACTTCCATGCGGCAGTGGCAGAACGTGCAGATTTGCAGTTTTTGTTCAGCGGAAATAACATAGGACACTATCGCAATAAATATAATAAGGGAGTTCTAGAAATACCTCCCATAAACGGCATCTCCGAGGTTGTCCATAAATTACACAAGGACTATATTCTAGCAATCATATCTTCAAATAGCCAAGGTCCTATAGAATCATATTTACAAAAATACAATTTATTTAGCTATTTTTCAGACATACTTGGAGAAGAGACGCATAAAAGTAAAGTTGTTAAATTTCAAATGATTGTAGACAAGCATAAAATAGAGCCTGACGAGATATTAATAATAACTGATTCTCTGGGCGATATTATTGAGGCTAATGAAGCTGGAATTAAGTCCATAGGTGTAATTTGGGGCGTTCACGACAGCGGTACACTCAACAGGGCCAATCCACACCTTATAGTTGCGAGTCCTTCGGAATTAGTCGAGGGTGTAAAGTCTGTTATTGGCGTGTGATTTATAGCGTATAATTATAGATATGTTTAAGACTTTTATACAAAAACAGCTAGAATCGTATGTAAAAGAATATTTCGTTAAACACCCCGAAGTAAAATTGATAGTTGTCACCGGTAGTGTCGGTAAAACCAGTACGAAGGTTGCGATTGCGACTGTACTTTCTGAGCATTTCCGGGTTCGGTTGCATAAAGATAATCACAATACGAATATGAGTGCACCGCTTGCCATCTTCGGCGTTGAATATCCAAAAAATATTAGAGATCCTAGGCAGTGGCTGTCTGTTTTTCGAGCCGCCCGTGAGCGTATTGATTCACCAACTGATGTTGATGTAATAGTTCAAGAGCTAGGGTCTGATCGTATTGGCCAAGTTCCACATTTTGGTACGTATTTACATCCTGATATTGGAGTTGTTACGGCGGTTTCGGCCGAACATATGGAATATTTTCATACCATCGAAATGGTCGCAGCCGAAGAATTGTCTGTCGCTAACTTCTCTAAACAGGCGTTTATTAACAAAGATGATATTGATGGTATATATGCAAAATATCTAACCAATGCCAATGTTAACACCTACGGAACCAGCGCTAGTGCTGAGTATCACTTTATTAGTAAAGACTATACCGCAAAAGATGGTCATGTCGGATTATTCTTTGGTCCAGAGTTATCAAATTCTATGCCCGCTACGGTTCAAGTGCTTGGCGAACACACCCTTAGGCCAGTAATCGCTGCTGTTGCGGTAGCGTTGAAACTAGGTATGAACTCATCTGAAATAGTTAGAGGCCTTTCAAAGATCCATTCCTTACCAGGACGCATGAACAAGCTGCGTGGCATCGACAACACCACTATTATTGACGACACCTATAATTCTAGTCCATTGGCGGCCGAATCATCGCTTAGGGTGCTTTATCAGCTATCCGTTCCACAGCGTATCGTCGTCTTTGGCGACATGAACGAACTTGGTGAGACTTCAGTGGTTGAACATGAAGCATTAGGCAAGCTATGTGATCCTAATCAACTGGCATGGGTAATAACTGTCGGCGATCAAACTGAAAAGTACCTTGCCCCAGCTGCCAAAGCTAGAGGATGTCAGGTCCGAAGTTTTAAAAATTCACTTCTGGCCGGGGCTTTCGTCAGGCGAATAGTCGAAGACGGTGCGGCAATTTTATTTAAAGGTTCTGAAGGTGGCATATATCTGGAAGAAGCAGTCAAGATGGTGCTTCATTCGACGGGCGATGAGTTGCAGTTGGTGCGGCAGTCACCAGAGTGGATAGCACGTAAAAACGCTTTCTTTTCAAAATCTTAATATCATACCTTGTAGTATCATCAAAGTAAATTTGTTATACTACATCTGATATGAAGCGTTATAATCCGATTGAAATTGAGAAAAAGTGGCAGCAAGTCTGGGAAGAAAACGGGACTTATAAAGTCGATTTTTCGGACCATACAAAGCCAAAGTATTATGCCTTTAGCATGCTACCTGGTATTACTGGGGCCGGTATCCACACTGGTCATGGTCGAACATTTCAATTTAGTGATATTAAAGTACGCGCCAAGCGACAGCAGGGTTACAATGCCTATCATCCTATTGGATGGGATTCGTTTGGTCTGCCGGTAGAAAATTATGCTATTAAAATCGGCAAAACACCTCGCGTTGCACATGATGAAGCGCTAGTTAATTTCAAACGACAATTAAAACGACTTGGCTATAGTTATGACTGGAGTAAAGAAATCAGTACAGCTGATCCTAGCTATTACAAATGGACACAGTGGATATTTAATCAACTATTTGAGCGCGGCTTGGCCTACCAAAAACAGAGTCCGCAATGGTGGTGTGAAACCGATCAAACAGTGTTAGCTAATGAACAAGTTGTAGACGGTAAGTGTTGGCGTTGTGGCAACCAAGTTGTCAAGAAAAATCTGAAACAATGGTTCTTTAAAATCACGGAATATGCAGACGAAATGTTGGAAGCGACGGATGATTTGAATTGGACTGAAATGGTTAAAACCATGCAAAAGAATTGGATTGGTCGTTCGGTTGGTGCTGAAGTCGAGTTTAAAGTTGATGGTCAACCAGACGTCATTACGGTCTTTACGACTCGCCCAGATACGCTGTTTGGTGCGACGTTTGTTGTGCTCGCGCCCGAGCACGAGCTAGTAAAAAGTTTACTTACCAACGAAACTAAAGAAAAGGTTGAGAGTTATATTTTAGAATCAGCTCGTAAATCCGAGGTTGAACGCATGAATGAATCGCGGGACAAAACCGGAGTCTTTACCGGAAGCCATGCGATTAACCCAGTTAATGGCGAAAGAGTACCAATTTGGGTAGCAGACTATGTTTTATCGGGTTACGGAACAGGGGCTATTATGGCCGTGCCGGCTCATGATGAACGTGATTTTGCTTTTGCAGAAAAATTTGGACTATCGGTAATCGATGTAATTGAAAAACCAGAAAATGACGTTGAAGTTGGAATATATAACGGTGAAGGTCCATTAGTTAACAGTGGTCAATTCGACGGTATGCCGTCTAGTGAGGCCCGCGAAGAAATTGTGGCCTGGTTGGAACAACAGGGAACAGGACGACCAAAAACAACCTACAAAATGCGTGACTGGTTAATCAGTCGACAACGCTATTGGGGTGCACCCATTCCGATTATTCACTGTCCAGAACACGGTGCCGTGCCTGTGCCAGATAATCAATTGCCAGTTATTTTGCCAGACTTGGATGATTTTCAGCCTCGTGATGGTGCAACCTCGGCACTCGAAAGTGCGACTGATTGGGTAAACACCGTTTGTCCAAAATGTGGTAAACCAGCCAAGCGTGAAACCGATACAATGGATGGCTATGCTTGCAGTAGCTGGTACTTCTTACGTTATCTTGATCCGTTTAACGATAAACAAGCCTGGGATCCGAAAGTTGAGGCCTATTGGGGTCCGGTTGATTTCTATAACGGCGCCGATCATGCCGTTGCGCATCTGTTATATTCTAGGTTTTGGATGCGATTTTTCTATAAATTAGGCCTGGTCTCAACACCAGAGCCATTTAAACGAATGATGTACAATGCCTATATTTTGGCACCCGATGGAACCAAGATGAGCAAATCACGCGGTAACACAATTGATCCACTGGAGATTATGGATAGCGGGTATGGGGCAGACAGTTTACGAGTCTATGAAATGTTTATCGCACCTTATGATATGGAAGCGCCTTGGGACACACGAGGCGTCCCAGGAGCCTATCGTTTCCTTAATCGTGCCTGGTCTTTGACTCAGGAATACATCGAAGC
>Ga0209124_10000551_pt1 | contig 19325 bp, 20 predicted proteins | sample BarGraIncu01122A_FD_184502 | JGI IMG/M metagenome (GOLD analysis project Ga0209124, IMG submission 184502) | Arctic peat soil microbial communities from Barrow, Alaska - Barrow Graham LP Incubations 011-22A (SPAdes) (version 2) | ecosystem: Environmental > Terrestrial > Soil > Wetlands > Peat...
GAAGCTTGTTTTGCATGTTGTACTGTGCTTCTCTCTTAAAGCGGGTGCAAAAGTAGTCGCTTTTACCATACGAACCAAACTTATTCTGCTCTTTTTTCTGCTATAAAACATAAAATCGAGCTAAATACTTGGAAAGGAAACCTTTTCGTGCGAAATTATTTTTCATCTTTTTCTCACACTATGTAGTCTCAACATCAAAATGCCTATTCTCAAAGGGATTTTTAAGAGTTTTCAGTACTCCCGGGCAGAAAATGTGTTCAAAAAAACTGGATTTGATAGGAATATTTTATCACAACTGGGAGAGAGAAACCGAAAATTGAGCAAGAAAAGTGCAATTGTGGACGATTTGAAATGAAAATTTAATATATCGAGGCATTAATTTCTACTCGAACACCTAAAAATAAGAGAAAAGAACCTTCAAATAGATGTATCCATATAAATAAAACAACTTAGCATTCGCTTATCGAATCAACCTAATATTGAAATTTGATCATTACACTATATAGTATGTCCTATTTATCACATGTGACTCCGGAAGATTATCTTGATTGAGAAATTAGCTATAATAGAAATTACATATAATAGGATACATATATAAAGTAAGGGTAAAAATTGCATGACAAAATTATTTACGAAAAAAAGGGAACCGGAATAAAACTTTATTAGGACTTGTAACGTTAACTGAACAATAAGATAATGGAAGCAGTGATTAGGCTGACTTATTATTTTTAAGTAGACATATATAATAACGTATTAAACAAGTTTTACATGAAGATTCACGAATATCAAGCCAGACAATTGTTTCGCAAGTACGGAATACCTGTTCCAGAAGACGTATTATGTTACACAGTGAGTGAAGTAGAAAAAGCTGCCCGCGATTTAAATAGAATGGTGGTGGTAAAAGCTCAAGTTTTAGTAGGCGGCCGGGGTAAAGCCGGAGGCGTAAAACTTGCTCGAAATGTAGATGAAGCAGTATCGGCCGGAAAGCAGATACTGGGAATGGACATTAAAGGATTTAAAGTAGAGAAAGTACTGGTTGCCGATGCCGTGGATATTGCCAAAGAGTATTACGTTGGGTTAATCAACGACAGAAACACTAAAACCGTAACTTTGATGGCCAGCTCTGAAGGTGGCGTAGAGATTGAGGAAGTGGCTAAAGTGAGTCCCGAGAAAATTATCAAATTCCATATCAATCCTCTTACCGGGTTATTAGACTACCAGGCAAGGGATATAGCGTTGCAGCTTTTTGGCGATATTAAAATTGCTCAAAAGGCTGCTTCTATTTTCAAGAAGCTATATAAACTTTATGTGGAAACAGATGCGACCATTGCAGAAATAAATCCATTGGTACTTACTCCTGACAACGATGTACTTGCAATTGATGGGAAAATGAACTTTGATGATAATGCTCTTTTCCGTCAACCGGAGATTTTGGCTATGCGCGAACCGGATGAAGATGAATTGGTAGAAATTGATGCTCATAGCAAAGGCTTGTCTTATATACGCCTGGATGGGAACATTGGATGTATGGTAAATGGTGCAGGTTTAGCGATGGCAACTATGGATATGATTAAGTTATATGGTGGTGAACCGGCAAATTTCCTTGATATTGGTGGTAGTTCAAGTCCGCAAAAGGTGATTGACGCGATGAATATATTGCTGAACGACAAGCATGTGAAAGCTGTAATGATTAATATTTTTGGTGGAATCACACGCTGCGATGATGTGGCTAAAGGATTGATAAAAGCGATGGAAGTTATTTCGACTGACATTCCAATTGTGGTGCGACTTTCGGGTACGAATGCAGCAGAAGGATTGGAAATTTTGAAGCAAACCAATCTTCCAACGGTAAGTTCGATGAGCGAAGCAGCTAAAAAAGCGATAGAACTTAGTCGGCAGTAAGAAGTCGATAATTTCTAGTATAAAAATCGATAGACATTTCATCAAAATATAAAATCATTATTATGAGCATATTAGTCAATAAAAACACAAAATTAGTAATTCAGGGAATAACCGGTCGTGATGGCAAGTTTCATACCGGTAAAATGAAAGAATACGGTACAAACGTTGTAGCGGGAGTTTCGCCCGGGAAAGAAGGACTTCTACTTGATGGCATACCGGTTTTCAATTCGGTAGCAGGTGCGGTGAAAGCTACAGGAGCAAACACTTCTATTATATTTGTACCGGCAGCGTTTGCAGCAGATGCCATTCTGGAAGCATCGGAAGCTGGCATTGAATTAGTTATTTGCATTAGCGAAGGATTACCAATACAAGATATGATACGGGTTACCCCTATTCTGAAACAGAATGGCACATTGCTTATCGGTCCTAACTGCCCGGGTATCATTACACCCGATGAGGCATTAATAGGAATTCTTCCTGCCAATATTTTCAAGAAAGGAAATATCGGATTTATCTCACGAAGTGGCACATTGACATACGAAGTGGTAAATCTGTTGACCGAAAATAACTTTGGTCAAACTACTTGCGTGGGTATCGGTGGCGATCCGGTAGCAGGATTGTATTTTATCGATTTATTGGAACGATTTGAAAATGACCCCGAAACTATAGCGGTAGTGGTTATTGGTGAAATCGGAGGTGATGCTGAGGAGCAAGCTGCACAGTTTATTGCCGAAAAAATGACCAAGCCGGTGGTTGCATTTATTGCCGGACAAACAGCACCTCCAGGAAAACGGATGGGACATGCGGGTGCAATTATCTCCAGCGGTTCGGGAACTGCAGCCGAAAAGATAGCTGCGTTCAACAAAGCCGGTGTACCCGTGGCAAAAGAACCGAATGAAATACCGGATCTTTTGAGAGAAGTATTGAAAAAATAGAAAAACGAATCTTTGTGATTTTCTTCTACTTTATAAATGTCTATTTCATATCACTGTGAAATAGACATTATAATATTGTATCTGTTCATTTAAAGCTTAAAAATAACTAGCTTTGTCACGATATCTCAATTTCCAATTATCGATGATTCCCCAATGCCCATTGCCCACTATGAAAATAAGATTAATTGTTTCGTTTATATTCACTATTTACACATGTACTTTACTTGCTCAAACCGATACAAGCGTTGTTCATATACATTGGAATTGGAATAAATTATCGCTTACAGGAATGTATCAGAATGGAAAGGTAATGCCTACCAACGTTTTTATAAAAGGAAGCAATGCCAATTCTACCGTTATTGAAGATTATCAGTCGTTTTCATTAAAACTGTCATCACAGAGCACGGGCGAGCATCTTTGGGAACAACTATGCAATTATCCCAGTTGGGGTGTGAGTTTAAATGCATTGGATTTTTATAACAATAGAGAGATTGGATTTCCAATTGCTGTACTTGGGTTCATTAATGCACCAATAGTTAGATCCGGTCGATTAGCTTTGAACTATGAATTTGGTTTTGGAGTTACTTTTAACTGGAAGTCTTTCAACCCATTGACTAATAAATATAATGTAGCAATTGGTGCCGGACAAGCATTTATGAGCGATGCCGGATTGAATATCAGTTATGAGCTTACGGACCACATCGATTTGGTAGGTGGTGCCAGTTTTTCGCACTTTTCGAATGGAGCTATTAAACTTCCCAACTTCGGTATTAATGCCATTGGTCCAAAAGTAAGTTTGAAATATAATTTCTACAATCGACCTAAATATATAAAACACGAAATACCGAAATTTACACCCAAAAATGAGTGGATTGTTTCAACCTTTGCGGGTATGAAAAATGTGATTTACGATTCGCTGAACGTAAGTGTTTCGGAAAAATACAAAGGTGCATTCTTTCCTGTCTATGGTGTTTCTGTCTTGTTTAATCGTCAGATTAGTTATAGTTCAAAAATTGGGATTGGTATGACGCTGAATTATAATGAATCGATAAATGCACAGGTTGCTGTAGATAATAATAAGATTACTGACGTTGATGGACCATTAATCAATGGAGTTCAGGTCAGCATTTATCCTTCGTACGAAGTTTGTGCAGATAAAGTTTCATTAGTGCTTCAGCCGGCATTTTACATTCTCCGCAAAAGTTCTAAAAACCAATCACCGGTATTTCACCAACGGGTTATGATTAAATATCATATTTCCGACAAGGTTTTTGCAGCGATAACCTTGCGCGATTATTCCATGCATGCTGACTTTGTAGAGTGGACATTGGGATACCGATTTAGTAAATAAGCTCTATTCTATTCATTTTACAAAACCCACTTGATGCAGATGTATCAGGTGGGTTTTCCTACATTTCGGTAAGTTATAGCTATTTTTCTCTCCCTTCAGGTAACTTTCGACAATCATCCAAATCGATAATTCAACCGTATAAAACTAGACATCAATAGCTTACAAACTTGGCACAAGAATTGAAATGTAGTTCTTCGAATTAAAGCCCCTTTAAGTGCACTAAAGAGGTTTTAGTTCAGAGTAAAAATAAACTGAAACTGCAAACACAATGAACCATCAAGCTTTCAACATGGCTGCCGACTTATCATTTTATCGAGAAGGTGAATTATTCCTCGGCAATGCGCAAGTCCGACTGCTAAAACAAGTTGCGATTGATGGCTCAATACATGCAGCAGCTAAAAATCTGAAAATGTCATACCAACATGCCTGGCATATTCTCGACAAAATGAATCTTCTCTCGCCGGTGCCAATTGTAATTCGGCAAAAAGGAGGGAAAGATGGTGGAGGATGTAGAATCAGTCCGTATGGAATGAAGCTTATCCGCACTTACGAGAAAAAAGTGGAAGATATTGTTCAGTTTTTAGCAAAAAGCAACAGCGAATTAGAAAGCTGTTTTTTTTAGAATAGCGATATACTTGCAAAGGAATACCGCTATCTGATTGGTAGTTATCAATTGACTGTTATCGGTCAGTTTCAGTTCAATATTTCTTTTTTTTTACTCAGCGTTGTTCTTTTGAGTTTATAACGATAAAAAATTAAACAATATGAAATTAGTTCATTTACATAGGTATATAATTGTTTTTGTGTTGGGCATGACCTCAGCAACTGCATTTTCTCAGACAGTGGTTATCGACGGCGAAATCAGACCAAGAGTAGAATATCGCGATGGCTATTCAAAGCCATTGCTTGAAGCAAATGATCCCGGTGTTTTCACCATTCAACGTACCCGATTGGGAATGACATTTACAAGCGCGCTCCTAACTACTCAAATAACTTTACAAGACGCCAGAACATATGGTCAAAATGCGAATGCTTCGGCTGATGCAACCACTGGGATTTATGAAGCTTGGGCAGAAATGCTTTTGGCACCGGGTGGTTCCTTTAAAATTGGACGACAACCGTTGAATTACGATGATAAACGCTTGTTTTCTTCTCCTGCATGGAGTAATACCGGCACAGCACATGATGTTGCTTTGTTCAAGTACAATATCAATGATTTTCAGGCACATTTAGGATTTGCGTATAACAACAACACCTTGATTTCGTCGGAAACATACTATAATCCGCTGTCGAATTATCGGTATATGGGCTTTCTGTGGCTATCCAAAGAATTGGCAAAAGGACTCACCTTAACAGCCATCGGTGTTGATGAAGGAGTGCAGGATACGGTTTCTGTTGGTTTGACGTATCATAAAAAAGTGAGCATGAATCACGCCTACACTTTTGGGGGTAACCTGAAATTCCAAAGCGAAGCAAGTCCGGTAAGCGCGTTGGCTACGGCTTATTTTCAAGCGGGAAACAACTTCAAAGAAAATAAGATGAACGGAAAAATGCTTGCTCTGAAAGTGGATTATAAAATTAGTAATACCATCGCAGCAAATATTGGCACCGATTATTTCTCGGGAGATAGCAACGGTACGACTGATAAAACCCAGAGTAATTTCAAGAAACTCTACGGAGCCGACCACACTTTTAATGGAATAATGGATTACTGGAACACACCACTAACACAAGGTTTGCTTGACTATTATGGCGGTGTGACCGGTAAAATAGGAAAGAATCTTAGTTTGGAAGGAGCATTTCATGTGTTTAACACCGAATTCTCAGGAAAAAACAAGAAAAACATAGCGTTTGGAAAAGACTTAGGTTCTGAATTTGACTTCATTATGAACTACAAATTGAACACATGGACAGTGCTTCAGGCCGGTTGGTGTAAATATTTTTCGAATAACAACACACTGGTTGCAAAAGACATTACAACTTCCGCCACTGTTGTTCCAACCATTAGAAATCCTCAATGGGCGTATGTGATGCTAACTATAAAACCGACATTTTTGAATACTGCTTCGGCAAAGTAACTTAAGAAGCCCCCTAAATCCCCCCATGGTGGACTTAAAGAGCTCAACTAACAAAAGATTTAGATTTAGTAAATTCAAATATACAAATTATGAAAAGAATAATTATCTCGATAGCAATATTGCTCGCTACACTATCCGTATCGGCACAAAAAGTGAACGTAGCGGCAGCAGCGAACCTACGCTATGTGTTGGAAGAAATAAAAACAGCGTATATAAAACAAAACCCGAAAGCTAAAGTAAATCTGACATTCGGAGCGTCGGGGATGCTGGTACAACAAATTCAGAATGGCGCAAACTTCGATTTCTTTATGGCTGCCGACAATGAATTTCCGTTGAAATTGAAAGACAAAGGACTCACAACCGGTACGATGTCAACTTACGCGTTTGGCAAACTGGCTATTTACAGCATCTCTTTGAACGTAGACAAACTTGGATTAAATGCATTGAACGATGGATCCGTAAAAAAAATAGCCATTGCCAATCCGGAAACGGCACCTTACGGCGAACGAGCTATTGAACTCTTAAAAAGCAAAAAACTATACGACGTATTAAAATCAAAAATTGTATTGGGCGAGAATATTTCGCAGACAGCACAATTTGCATTTACCGGTAATGCCGAAATTGGCTTCATCGCACTCTCACTAGCGTTGGCCCCCGACATGGCAGGTAAAGGTGATTTTTATGTTGTTCCGCAATCGCTCTATAAACCAATAGAGCAAGCTTGCATATTAATCAAAACAACAGTACTAAATACAGAAGCAGCAAAGTTTAAGAAATTTGTACTGTCGCCCGCCACCAAAGCAATTTGGGAAAAGTGGGGATATTCAGTTCCGAGTAAATAGTTAGTAGTTGATAGTTGATAGTTGATCCCCTTTTCCAAAGTTTAAACTTTGGAAAAGGGCGATAAATAGTAAATGGTAAATGATTTAATTGTAAATGGGGATGATGGATCAAGATTTTATAGACACGCTTTTGCTAACCGGCAAATTGGCTGGTTGGACTACCGCAATACTTTTTGTGATTGGATTTCCCATTGCCTATTTACTGGCTTACAAGCGTTTTCCACTCAAATCGTTTGCGGAAGCATTAATAAGCATGCCCATGGTTTTGCCCCCCACCGTTTTGGGATTTTATATGCTGATGGCTTACAGTCCGCAAGGTGCATTGGGTAGTTTTTTGCAACGGGTGTTCGATGTTCGCCTGGCATTTAGTTTTGGAGGTGTACTGATTGCAAGCGTTATTTTCAGTATGCCTTTTATGATTCAGCCTTTACAAAACGGTTTGACTGCCATACCCAAGAGTTTACGGGAAGCATCATATACTTTGGGAAAATCGGAGTTTAGCACTTTTATCCGGGTACTTATTCCCAATATGATTCCAAGTATCATCACCGCTGTGGCCATGACTTTTGCGCATTGTATTGGGGAGTTTGGGGTAATAATAATGGTAGGTGGTAATATCCCCGGCGAAACAAGGGTGGCAAGCATTGCTATTTATGACGAGGTGCAAGCCATGAATTACCGAACAGCCAATCAATATTCGTTGGTACTATTTCTCATTTCGCTAGTGATATTAACCGTGATATTTAGTATCAATAAAAGAAAGATAACGACAATATAACTGACCTCTCCACAGGAAAGAGGATGAAAATAGTCCTGATTTTAATAACAGCTTAGAGAATAACACGATGATGCAAAAAGAAAACATTGAAAGCAAAAGTAACTCAATTCCCCTTCAGGGGGTAGGGGTTCTTTGCATCTCCATCCAACATGCCATGCATACTTCCGAAGGAAAAAAAATGCTGGAGGTGAATACACGAATTATGCCGCACGAATTGCTGTGCCTTTTTGGACATTCGGGAGCTGGAAAAACTACGATTCTGAGAATATTAGCCGGATTGACCAAGCCCGACAAGGGACGAATAGTGTTTGGCGATACCGTATGGTTCGATTCGGAAAAAAAGATAAATCTGCCACCGCAACAACGCAATGTAGGTTTTATGTTTCAGGACTATGCGCTTTTCCCGAACATGAGCATTGAAAAAAACATTCGCTTTGCTCAAAAAGAAAAGGATGAAGCAGAGGTGGAAAAGTTGCTCCTTCTTTTCGATCTGGCTGAATTACGACATCGCAAGCCTGGACAACTCTCCGGCGGACAAAAACAGCGGGTGGCTTTAGCTAGGGCATTAGCCGCCAAACCAAGCGTATTAATGCTAGACGAACCGCTCTCGGCTTTGGACTGCGAGATGCGTGCAGCTTTACAACACGAAATCAGAAAGGCTCACCAGTTACTAAAAACTATTACTTTAATGGTGAGTCATGACAAACACGAGATTGTCAAATTGTCTACCTCGGTAATGGTGCTACGAAATGGCACTGTGGAAAAATGTGGAAAAGCAGAAGAGATATTCGGACCATCTTCAAATCATAATGGAGAGCACAAGGCAGCATGTATGAATTTATGTGTTCACTAGTATTAGAATAATTATTCCGAGAGAATTACTACTTTATCAATATATCAACAACTAACAACTACAGATTATGACTCAAAAAAAAGAAGTACAATTTTATGAATTAGACAAAGTCCGTTTCATAATTAAAGAAGCTACAGACCTTGATGTGGCATACGCTTACGAGGATTTAGTTTTTTCGGAACATGCCATTTTTATCATCCAGTTCGACAAAAAGCCAAACTCACTTATTTGTTGGTTCAACGAAGAGTGCATAGAAACGGAACGTCATGCCATATTTAAATCGTTGACCAGTCATGCCACAGCCAACGGAATGAAAATTGCCTATAAAGGAAAGTTTGAAATGACGCAAAAAGACGGTGAGGAGCAATTATCTGTCAAATTCAAAAAAGTGCTCAAGTATCAACCGGCTGAAGAATGATTAGTGGTATGTGCGAGTGACATATAAAACAAAACCGACTGAACATCTCCGGAAGAGATTCAGTCGGTTTGCATAAATTGAGCACAGCTGTTTTATTTTTTTTCGCGCTTAAGAATGAGTTCAGCGTCACCCATTGGAGAATCCACCATTTTAAGAATAATAGTATCATCATCTTTAAAGGTACATTGATTTTTCAATACCATTTCATTAAATGAAATTTCAAACGTAAATGATTTTTCTTCAACTTTCGTATTTGCAATTGCAATTTCACCACCCGGCGACTTAACAGATCCCGTAAGTTTGTCACCATCCATTTTAAATACATACGTTAATGCCATCTCATTACCATCCGGACCCTTTACATTTCCAATCCAGGTTCCGTCAATGTTAGCTGCAAAAGTAGCTGCTGAAATCATTAAACATAAAAATACTGATAGAATTGTTTTCATTGTTTGTTTTTTTATAATTAGTATTAGAATATGGAATCCAAAGGTATGGAAGAAAATCTTTCAAATCTAATGAAATAGATTATTAGTCTTATTCCATCGACAGACAGCTTTACTTTATCGACGAATCAAATTCAGAAAAGACAACTAGCTACTTTTTTTCATCTTATTAGCGTTAGATCTTCTTAATTAGAATTCAATCGGATTTTTTATTTGGTAATGAAGCATACTTTAAAGATTGAGAACATTCGTCTCAGACTTGAACAAGCGGCTTGCGAGGCTGCAAGATCCTTGCTCGGGTTGAGCAAACGCATAATAGACTCCCGAAGTCTTTGCTCAACCTGAGCAAGGATTTTGTTTCTCCTATTTGCCTCACCTTACTGCGTACAAAACGCCCAACAACCTCAGGCAACTGTTTTACTAAACGGAGATAGTTGCCAACGCGCAAATTCAGAATTCAGTAGATAAATACAATTAATCCGGTCGGATAAAAACCGACGTTTTCCGACATTTTAAGACATTTTCCCTACATTTCGGTAGGTTTATCACTCTTGCGCAGCAATTTAATTTTAACTACACATTCAGTTTTCAAAGAAAAAACAAACTTTTTATTTCGCACCATTTCAACGAGTTGACTCTAAATATTAGCGCATAAAAAGCAACCGAGTTTGTTAATGGCACGGTAAATGAATAAGGGGTTTCAAGTTCGAAAATATCGACACATAATTTGAAACACATTAGTCATTCATTTAAAATATAAAAAAGATGAGAAAAATTGCAATCTACGGAAAAGGCGGAATTGGTAAAAGTACCACAACGCAAAACACAGTGGCTGGACTAGCCGAGATGGGAAAAAAAGTAATGGTAGTGGGCTGCGACCCTAAAGCGGATTCAACTCGCTTGTTGCTTCACGGTTTGGCTCAAAAAACTGTATTGGACACATTGCGCGACGAAGGCGAAGATATCGACTTGGACGATGTAATGAAACCCGGATTTAATAACACCAGTTGTGTTGAATCAGGTGGCCCAGAACCAGGTGTAGGATGTGCAGGTCGTGGTATTATTACTTCAATCAACTTATTGGAGCAACTTGGAGCTTACGATGCTGACAAAAATCTTGATTATGTATTCTACGACGTATTAGGTGATGTTGTTTGTGGTGGATTCGCGATGCCAATTCGTGATGGTAAAGCACAAGAAGTTTACATTGTAGTATCGGGCGAAATGATGGCGATGTATGCTGCTAACAACATTTGTAAATCTATTTCAAAATTTGGAAAAGTAGGTACAGTTCGTTTAGGTGGTTTGATTTGTAACTCACGTCAGGTAGATAACGAAGCGAACATGATTGAAGAATTTGCTCGTCAATTAGGAACTCAAATGATCCACTTCGTACCTCGCGAAAACATGGTTCAACATGCTGAAATCAACCGTAAAACAGTTATTGACCACGCTCCTACTCACCCACAAGCTGACGAATATCGTTCATTGGCTAAAAAAATCAACGACAACCAAATGTTTGTAATTCCAGAACCATTGGAAATGTCAGCTTTGGAAGAATTGTTGGTTGGATTTGGAATTATGAACTAATACTCAGTAAACAAGGTGACGAGTAAACATTTCGATTACTTCGTCTCTTGTTTCCTTTTAAGAAATTGGAAATTAGCTATTACCCTAAAAAATTAAACATTATGTATTTATTAAGAGCAATTGTTCGTCCAGAGAAATCGGCTGTAGTAATGAAAGCGTTGTTCGACGCAGGTTTTCCAGCCGTAACAAAATTAGCAGTATTTGGTCGTGGTAAACAACGTGGTATCAAAGTAGGAAATGTAACTTACGATGAACTTCCAAAAGATTTGTTGATGATCACTATTCCTCAAAAAGATAAAGATTTTGTAATTGAAACAATTATGGAAGCAGCCCGTACTGGAGAAAAAGGTCAGTTTGGTGATGGTAAAATCTTTGTTACCAAAGTAGAAGAAAGCTACACTATCTCAAGCGGAGTAAAAGAAGTTTAAAACCGTTATTCATAGTTATTTGCCCTTCGGGCGTAAGAAAAAAATAACGCATAGTGAATAACGCGAAGCAAATAACTCCATAGACTAACAACAAAAATTCAAGAAGTATGAAACTAATATTAGCAATGCTACGCATTTCCAAAATGACCGAGACTAAATTGGCTCTTTCAGATGCAGGTCTTCCTTCTTTTACTGCAATGCCCGTACTGGGACGTGGAAAAGGAAATGGTGACCTTGAAAAACCTGAATCTGCTGATCCTGAACTCAGAGAGCTAATTTCGGAAATGCCGCGTTTGAAATCAAAACGCATGATTACGCTTGTAGTGACTGACGACAAAAAAGATCTGGCAGTAGAAACCATTATCAAGGCTAACCAATCAGGAAAAAGTGGTGATGGAAAAATCTTTGTTATCGAGGCTGAAGATTCGATAAGAGTAAGAACCGGAGAGACTGGCGATAGCACTTTAGATTAATTCACAGATATAGTTGTCAGTTGACAGTTGACAATTTATCAAAAAAGACTTACAACATGGACAAAAATAAAAAAGAGACATTAGATCTCAGTAAATTCAAAGAGGAAGTTCTGGCTATATATCCTCCAAAAATAGCAAAGAAAAGGGGAAAATCGATCCTAATGAATGACCCTGATGCCATTCCTGAAATTCAAGCCAACGTGCGCACCATCCCGGGTATTATTACCCAACGCGGTTGTACATATGCAGGTTGTAAAGGTGTGGTTCTTGGACCTACCAGAGACATTATAAACATTACGCACGGTCCTATTGGTTGTGGATTCTACTCGTGGTTAACTCGTCGGAATCAAACCCGCACAACAAGCGATGATCAAGAAAACTTCATCCCTTACACTTTCTCTACCGACATACAAGATTCAAATATCGTGTTTGGTGGTGAGGAAAAACTAAAAGCTGCTATTCGCGAAGCAATAGAATTATTCAACCCAAAAGGTATTGCAATTTTCTCAACTTGCCCGGTAGGATTGATTGGTGATGACGTTCACCGCGTATCGCGCCAAATGGTTGAAGAATATCCTGATGTAAACATTTTCGGTTTCTCGTGCGAAGGATATCGTGGGGTATCTCAATCGGCCGGTCACCATATTGCCAACAACGGATTGTTCAAACACCTTATCGGACGTAAAGATGACGTAACACCAACTTCTAAGTTCAGAGTGAACGTATTGGGAGAGTATAACATTGGTGGTGATGCTTTTGCAATCGAGTCATTGTTCGAAAAATGTGGTATCGAAATCGTTTCGACCATGTCGGGTAACTCTACACTTGAAAAGTTCGAAACAGCACATACTGCCGATTTAAGCCTTGTAATGTGTCACCGTTCTATCAACTACGTGGCCGAGATGTTGGAAACTTCATTTGGTATTCCCTGGACTAAAGGTAACTTTATAGGTGCTGAAGCTACAGCCAAAACAATGCGCAAAGTGGGCGAATACTTTGGAGATGCTGAATTAAGTGCTCAAATTGAAAAAGTGATAGCTGAAGAAATGGTAGCTGTAAAAGTTGCTGCCGACAAAGCTACTGCCAAAACAACCGGTAAAACAACCATGATATTTGTAGGTGGATCTCGTGCTCACCATTATCAAGAATTGTTTAGCGAACTAGGTATGACAACTATTACAGCAGGTTATGAGTTTGGTCACCGTGATGACTACGAAGGTCGCCGCGTACTTCCAACTATCAAAATTGATGCTGATAGCCGTAACATCGAGGAGATAACAGTAACAAAAGATGCTACTCGTTTCAAGCCCCGCAAAACGGAAGAAGAGTTGGAAAAATTGAAAGCAGGTGGTCTTGAGTTCAACAACTACGACGGTTTGATGAAAGATATGGAAAAAGGCACATTGGTAATCGATGACCTTAGCCACCACGAAATGGAAAAACTTATTGAACTTTATAAACCGGATGTATTCTGTGCCGGTATCAAAGAAAAATATGTAGTTCAAAAAATGGGTATTCCATTGAAACAACTTCACAACTACGATTCGGGCGGTCCTTACGCTGCATTTGAAGGTGCAATCAACTTCTACAAAGACATCGAAATGATAGCTTGTAGCACCATCTTCAAACAAATGAAAGCACCATGGGAAAGCGAAGAATTTGTAACTGCAGAATACGTATTTAATTAATGACCCCAGCCCTGATAGGGGTTCCAAACGCAGTATCTTTACTATTTACAAACTTGGTCTTTAAGCCCCCAACTGGGGGTTTGGGGGTCACAACTCATAAAACATTATGTTACTCAGACATACCACTGCAAAAGAAATAGACCGAAAGGCGTTGACCATTAACCCGGCCAAAACCTGTCAACCAGTAGGCGCAATGTATGCAGCATTAGGTATCCACGGATGCTTGCCTCACAGTCACGGCTCGCAAGGCTGTTGCTCTTATCACCGTAGTGCACTTTCTCGCCACTTCAAAGAACCGGTAATGGCTGCTACCAGCTCATTCTCCGAAGGTTCTTCTGTATTTGGTGGATCGGCCAACTTGGTACAAGCAATTGACACCATCTTCAAAGTATATTCTCCCGAAATTATTGCAGTACATACTACTTGTTTGTCGGAAACCATTGGTGATGACTTAACTCAAATTGTATCAAAAGCAGTTGAAGACGGTTGTGTACCCGAAGGAAAAATGGTTATCCATTGTAGTACTCCAAGTTATGTGGGTACTCACGTTACCGGTTATTCAAACCAGGTAGCAGCGATGGTGAAGTTTTTCTCTACTGCCACACCAAAGAAAAAGAACGTAGTGAATCTTGTAGCCGGATGGATGGAACCATCAGACATGGGTGAAATCAAACGTTTGGCCTCGGTAATGGAAGCACGTACCATTATGTTCCCTGATATGACAGGTGTTTTGGATACTCCATTGAACGGACATTATAAAATGTACCCGGATGGTGGAACTACTTCGAAAGATCTGATTGCTACCGGCGACAGTAAATTCACCTTAGGATTAGGTCAGTATTGTACCGAAGATGCTTGTATCAAATTGGAAAATAAGTGTAAGGTAAAATTTGAGGTGTTGGATATTCCAATTGGTTTCAAAGCTACCGACCGCTTCCTGATGTCACTTAGCCGTCATGCCAACTTACCAATTCCTGATAGTTTGAGCGATGAACGTGGACGATTGATCGACCTTATTGCCGACAATGCCAAATACCTTTATGGCAAACGTGTAGCACTATTCGGTGATCCTGACACATTGATTCCATTGACAGAGTTTCTTGTAAGCTTAGACATGCGTCCGGTGTATATCGTAACCGGAACTCCTGGAAAACCATTCGACGAACGTATGAAGGAATTATTGAAAGATATTCCGGAAGCAAAATTCAAAAGTGGAGAAACTGCCGATATGTTCCGCATGCACCAATGGATTAAACAAGAAGGTGTGGATTTATTGATTGGTAATACCTACGGAAAATACATAGCCCGTGATGAGGATACTCCTTTCGTACGCTTTGGTTTCCCTATTGCCGACCGCCCGGGACATAACTACTTTGCAAAAACCGGTTATAACGGTGCTGCAAACCTGGTTACACAAATTCTTGATGCGTTCCTTGATCACGAAGATCGCACATGTGCTGAAGAAAAATTTGAATTCCAACTTTAATCAGTTGATAGTGGGCAGTTGATAGTTTAGTTCAAAAAAAAATCTAGTCAGAACGACGCATGACACCAGTCTATATAATATGACACATGACGCCAGTCGTACGACTTATATAAGTTGAGTTCAACTATGATTGTGTACAAAATAATAGTGCCATTGACGGCTTCACTCCTTAGTGAAGCCGTCAATTTTTGGTTTATAAATGAATTGGATTGGTGAATTGGATTGGTGAATTGGATTGGTGAATTGGATTGGCATTTATGCCATTCACATGAATAGATTGGGCTTTAGCCCATTCAAAACAATAACATAAATCAAATTGGCTTTAGCCAAATAATTATTACCGACTATCTAAAATACATGCAATGACAAAATGTATCTCAGTTCCACATAAGGTGTATTATACCAATTGACAAACTATATTACCTATACAGACAAGATATATTCCACACACCGACATACAGTATTGCAGAAGTTGACATGATGTATTACTCCTATTGACATAACATATTACTGCTATTGACCTAATATATTATTCTACCATACAAGACACATTATCCTTATTGACCACGCATAATACAGCTGTTGACCATATCTATTAACTCGATTGACCACATGTAATACAGCTATTGACCATACCTATTAAACCTATTGACAAAAGCTGCTATTTAACCATAAAGTGTCTATTTCATCCCTATATACCACATTTTACACAGACCGTAATACAATATTTCCCTTTAAACACAGGGAAATTACAGAGAAAAACAGGGTCTTATTTTGAATGAGAATAAATTAATATTAAGTTTACTAACACAAATGTGTGAAAATTAATCATTTACTTTTATTTATGTACGAAAACATAAACTATGTAAATAAACATGCATAAAAACACTTGCACAATTTAAACACCTGAATTATATTTGTTGCGTTTTATAACTTAAAAAAAAATACTACATGACATCTAAACAAGACTCAAAACTAAAAATGTATTTGACTATGAGGATATTCCTATTGTCAAATCCCGAAATCTTAGCAAAACTTCCAAATTCCAATGAATTTATGGCCGCGTTAGATGCAGCCATTGCTCAAATTCAAAGTACAAGCGAACAAAATCATTACAGTACCAAGGGTGTAACCGACAACAAGAAACAGTTGCGTGATAACCTTACAACACTAACGGTAGATAATTCTGCAAAAATGCAGGCTTATGCCCGGTACTTACGCGACACAGTGCTGCTCGCCGAAACAAAATTCACAAGCAGCAATCTTAGAAAAATTCCCGCGCTGGAACTTGTTGATATTTCCAAAGGGCTTTACAACCGTATTCAATCGAATATTGAAAAAGTGACCGATTACAACCTCACTGCCGATACACAGACTAATTTCAAAACAGCGATTGATACATTTACCGAATCGATACCGCAACCTCGCCAAAGCCAGTTAAAAAGTAAAGGAAATACCCTACTCGAAACACAGGCTTTCTCGACTGCCGACGAGGCGTTGAGCAATATCGACACCTTGGTGGAAATAGTCAAACTTACCGAACCTACTTTTTATGCAGGTTATAAAAACGCCCGAAAAATTGTAGAACAAGGCACAGGAAGTTTACAAGTACAAGGTGTAATCATTGAAGCCGAAAATCAAAAACCAATACCTATAGCTACAGTGACATTTCGATTGAACGGACAAAGCAATGTGATACTGGAAAAAGAAACAGCTGCCAAAGGTGGTTTTATGATAAAAAGCTTGCCCGAAGGCATCTACGATGTAACTGTAACAAAGATTGGATTCAAGCCAAAGACTGTTACCACTGCTGTACGCTGGGACGAACTGAGCAATCTGGATGTAGAGTTGGACAAGATCTAAAAATTGCCTCCCTCCATTTAAAAATGGAGGGAATTCATGAATTGGATTGGCGAATTGGATTGGTGAATTGGATTGGTGAATAGGATTGGCATTTATGCCATTCACATGAATGAATAAAAATAATCAAATTGGCTTTAGCCAAATAATTCAAAAAACAGATTATGTCATTTATCAAAGTTTACATCCATTTTGTATGGTCAACAAAAAACAGGTATCCATATCTGGACACACCTGAATTGCGCAAAACGCTGTGGAAGCATATCCGCGATAACGCCAAAAAGAAAGACATCTTTATTGATTTCATAAATGGTTATCAGGAACATTGTCATTGCCTTGTTTCGTTAGGCGATAATCAAACCATGAGGCAAAGTATGCAATTGATAAAAGGAGAATCATCGTATTGGATAAATAAAGAGCAATTATTGAGCGAAAAATTTGAATGGCAAGATGAATATTTTGCAGTCTCAGTCTCAGAATCTCAGATAGACAAAGTGAGAAATTACATCAAAAATCAGGAAGAGCATCATTCCCGTAAAACATGGAAAGAAGAATATGCTGAATTAATTGAGCGATACGGTTTTCAAAAATTCGAAGACAATAAATAAAATTCATTGAATTGCCTTCCTATTGAATAGCCTTCCCATTTATGGGAAGGGAAGAAGAAGGATAGAAATTCAGAATACAAATCTTGGCTTTAGCCAAATGTAATTATTTGATTCTATTTATCAAAAGCCAAAGCTGAAAGAAACACACTATTCACTATCACTCACTCTCTGTAAGATTCCCCTGATGACTTTGTGTTGTTGGGGGAATTATTTTTTTGATGTGCTGTGATATGGCGTAACTGTATTTTAATTTTGTTTCATGAAATATATCAGCATTATGGTGTTGTGAATTTAAATTAATTTTGTTCCTTTGTTATCGTGAAAATTCAATTGTCTTATGCTAAATAATATGTATTATGAAACTAAGTTTTAATGATAAATGCTGGTTGGTAGCTAATATAAAAAGAGTTTTTGCCCTTCCTGCTGTGATTTTTTTCTTTATTATCCTTTTTACCTCATCAGAAGAAGCAAAGAAAGGACTTAAAACTCCTTTTGTTGTATTCGGGTTTTGGAGCATCCTGATATTAATTATAATAGGGGTAGTTGCTTTGAAATATGCCTATCAAATAGCCAAATTTGCTGAAACAAACTTTGATCAGGTAGTTTCCCGAAGAACAAAATGGAAATTAAGCAATGTGGAATTACACGAAATGAAATTTCATTTTATGTGGGAAACATTTGGCTGGGCTCTGTTCAGTATTTATATGCCCTTTGTTTTTATTGTATGGCTTATTTGTTTTAGTATAAATGTTTAAAATGGAAAAGACAAATGAACAAATGAATTATGAGAAATTCATGATTCAGTATCAAGATTATTATGAAGAATATATGGATGTGAATGAACAATATGAATCATTTTATGCATATGGACCACTAACCGAGAAATATTGGACATATAGTCCAAGAATACTTATTTGCAATTTAGAGCCTTATGATAAAAGAGAGGGTGTTGTAAAAGTTGACATTGATTTATATAAAGAATGGATTAAAGTTAATACCGGAAAAAATACTGCAAGATTTATAACTGGTTTGACAAAAGTGCTTATTCAAGAAAATATAAACGGGACAATTAGTTTTAATAATTCAAACATTCAAGAATTACTAAGAAATATGGAGAATGCTGCATACATGAATTTTAGAATTTCATCTGGTGAAAAAGTAAAAGCCGATAATAAAGGGATTTTAAGAGATGTACGTACTCATTCAAATTACTTAATTGCGCAAATTAATTCACTTTGCCCAGATATTATAATAATTGGTGGAGTAGAGGGTTGTAGTAATTTCAACTTTTTATTTAATAGCGATTTAAAATTCAACACTACAAAAATTTATGATGGTAAAGTTATATGTTCAATTAATCATTTTAGACAATCTAATTACAAATACTATAATGAAAAAGTAAATGAGATTTTAGCTTGTTTAAAGTCTATACAAGAAGTACAAAGTGTTTTGAATTGTAGTAAGTATATTTAGATAAGTACTACACACTAATTAGTTTATATTATTACTTTGCGTTTACTCTTTGAAATGCAACAACTTAATCCATTATCAAAATGTAAACTAATTTCGAGCATGTACTTAATACTTTA
>Ga0209124_10000554_pt1 | contig 19245 bp, 19 predicted proteins | sample BarGraIncu01122A_FD_184502 | JGI IMG/M metagenome (GOLD analysis project Ga0209124, IMG submission 184502) | Arctic peat soil microbial communities from Barrow, Alaska - Barrow Graham LP Incubations 011-22A (SPAdes) (version 2) | ecosystem: Environmental > Terrestrial > Soil > Wetlands > Peat...
AATATTTTCTTTTTATTCTAATTGTCCAAGTTTTGGACAGTCTTTTGAACAATTTAATTTCAATATATATATATGAAAACATTAATTTTTTCGAGCTTAATTTTATTAGTTTTTCTTATTGTCACGGCAAAAATTCAAATCACTTTTAGTCCATTCAAAATATCATTTGGTTCACCATATTTCGCAATAGGTTTGTTTTTTTTAATGATTGGTGTCAGTCTTATTAAATTTCAAGGAGAAAAAGACGGTAAAAAACAAGTATTGGAATCTATCGAACAAATCCATAAATATAAGTCAAAATGAAAAAAGCAAAATATTCATTTAGCCATATTAAATTCTTCAATCGTTGGAAACGGCATACGTCATCAAGAAGCTCTCACTTGACTATTTTAGGAGTTTCAGAATGGTGGTTTTCGACAAGTTGATACTGTTATAAAGTTTGATTTTTCGGTTTAGACATTCAAATATGGTTCAATTACACTTTTCTATAATGCCGCCTAACGTATAATATAAACATCTAACTTTGTATACTAAGAACACTAATAATTAAAAATCATGTCATATATCACAATCATCGGAGTTGGAATAGATGGAATAGATGCAGTCAACCAAATGGTCAATAAGAGAATGAGCAATGATGAGGTTTCATTCCTGATTTGTGATACCGACGAAGTTATTTTACAGAAACCTCTGATAGAGAATAAAATTCTTATACCCTATGAAACTGACAATAATAGATTTCTAAGTGTTGAAGCACAGACGAAGTTTAAAAGTAGATTAGAAGATGTCAGAATTGTGTTTTTAGTAGCCGCCATGGGAGATAGAGCAGGGAGTGATATACTACCGGAACTTGTAGATTATTGCCATGATTTAGGTATTAAAGTATTCTGCTTAGTTAGCTCTTCTTTTGCTTCTAAAGATGAAATGATTGGTAAAATTGCAGAAAATAGCATAATGGCTATCAGGAAGTGTGCCGATAATGTTGTGGTAGTGAATAATGACTTCATCCTGGAACCAGACAATAATATAATTCCTGTCAATGAATTTCGGAAGTCGAGTCAGGCATTAGCTGAACTTTGTAATGAATTATATAGACTTCTGTGTGCACCAAAATACATTTCTCTTGATACAGAAGATATATATCGTTTCTTTGATAACTCGGCAATAACCATCATTGCATCCGGCTACTCAAATGATAGTAATAGGATAATTTCCGGTTTTGACAATGCATTAGAATCTCCAGCATTTACATCCCACAAGATTGGCGATATTGATAAAATAATTTGTGAATTCCAATGTTCGAGTCAGCACCAGTTAGGAACGGATGATGTAGAATGTATTCACGAAATAATGAAACAAAGAATAAACGAGAAAACCAGTTTTATTTGGCATGCCTCTTTCAACGAAGAGTTGAATGAAAAAATAAAAGTCATCATCTTTGCAAACATAAACAAGCACTGAAATATCTCGTTTAAGATTTTCTATATTTATATGCCTAAACTCAATTCACTATGGCTTCAAACCTTTTTAATCGCTATATCTGGCTGGTCGATATTATTTATCGCAGTGGAAAAATTACGTTAGAAGATATCAATTGTAAGTGGGTAAAACATCCTATGTCGGATGGCAACCCTATACCTAAGCGAACTTTTCATAATCACCGTATTGCTATTGAAGAAATGTTTGACATAAACATTGGCTGCAATCTGAGTACCTATGAATACTATATTGATAATGCCGATGACATGGCTCGTGGAGGAGTGCGAAGTTGGTTGCTAAATACATTTGCAGTAAATAATCTGATTAATGAAAGTCATAAGCTCAAGCACCGCATACAATTCGAGAATATCCCTTCCGGTCAGCAATATCTGACACCCATTATTGAAGCTATGCGTGATAGTGTAAAAGTCGAAATTACCTATCAGTCTTATTGGTCCGATGCAGCTACATTTGAAATAGAGCCTTATTTTGTAAAAGTATTCAAACAACGTTGGTATGTAATTGGCAAGAGCGATAAGATTCGTATATATGCGTTAGACCGGATTAAAAACCTGAACGCAACCGAACATACCTTTAAGATGCCTGATAACTTCGATCCCGAGACCTATTTTCTGGATTGTTATGGTATCATTTACAGAGGAGATATAAAAGCGGAAAAGGTAAGGTTACGCTTTGATGCTTCGCAGGCAAATTATATACGTGCACTACCTTTGCACCACTCACAACGGGAAATTGAAACAACAGATGAATTGGTTGTCTTTGAATATCATATCAAGCAGACATTTGATTTCATTCAAGAGATATTATTGCATGGCGACATGGTGGAAGTTATAACCCCTAAATCATTAAAGAATGAGATAAAAGGAATTATAGAAAATATGAATCGACTTTATCTCTCATAATATCGCACACAAAATCCCAAAGGAATAGAACATGATTACCCCTGGACCCCTGCTGGCGCACTTTTGTAAAGTGTGCCAATATCAAAGCCCTATCAACGTCAAATAACTTAAAAAGTAGTATCCAAATCTATTGCCTATTTCACACATTGTGAAACAGGCAATTTTGTTTTATATGCACACACAATACCGAAGGGATTTAATATGATTAGTCCGATATGCAATACATGACTAGGATTGGGCTTTAGCCCATTCTCTCTCAATAAAAAAAATCCAAATAAAAGGGGCTTTAGCCAAAAGATGAGATTTCAAACAATTTGGCTAAAGCCAATAAAATGAGATGAACAATTTTTCATCCTCCAGCTAAAGCAGGAGGCAATTCAAAAGCAGGAGCAATTCAAATGCAGGAGGCAATTCAATATAATAAATTATAATTTCCCCAATTATTTTGACAATACAAATATCCATTAATTATCACAATATCCATTGCCGGTTTCACATTGCGTGAAGCCGGCAATTTTGTTTAAGAATATCTCTTGTCCTGAAATATAAAAATTAGCATGAATAGGATTGGATGAATAGGATTGGTGAATAGGATTGGCATTTATGCCATTCATAAAAAAATGGAGGCAATTATGAATGGATGGGGCTTTAGCCCAATGAAGAATTATTTGTTTTCCTCCTGCTAAAGCAGGAGGAAACGCATTTTTCCTACATTTTAAGTGTTTTATCCTACCTAAATGTATGTTTTGCGTACTATTCTACTACTCACAGAGAACATACATTTCACGTTTCGGACATAAAAAACCAATTTTTATACCTATCAACCTCAACACATTAGCTTCATTGATCACTATTAAAAAACGCATAATAACTGTTAATGGCACGATAAATGAATAGGGGGTATCAGGTTAATGATTCAAATAGCAGTTATCACTTGAATGCCAAAGCAAGGATAATTGCTATTTACAAAACCCAATTTAGTAAGAACAACTGATTATTGACAGTTCATTCTACTTGCTCTGCTAAATTACACCTATTCTTGCAAACACGTTTTGCTCGAGTTTAAACTAACAACTGTCCACTACTAACTAACAACAATTTTAGTTATGGCTCATATACTAGATGATAGACAAAAGCAGGTATCGATGGCTGGCGCAAATGAACGCACTATTGATTGCAACAAAGCCAGCTTGGCGGGAAGCGTGAGTCAACGAGCTTGTGTATTTTGCGGATCGCGCGTGGTACTTTATCCAATAGTGGATGCACTGCACATTATTCACGGTCCGATTGGTTGCGCGGCTTACACCTGGGATATTCGCGGTTCACTTTCTTCGGGACCAGAATTGCACCGATTAAGTTATTGCACCGACTTACAAGAACGTGATGTGATTTTTGGTGGAGAACCAAAACTCTACAAATCGATAATTGAACTTATCGACCTGCACAAACCCAAAGCAGCATTTATTTATACTACTTGTATTGTAGGTGTCATTGGCGACGATGTGGAACAAATATGCCGCACAGTAGAAAAAGAAAAAGGAATTCCGATTATTCCTGTTCAGGCTCCCGGATTTCAAGGCTCGAAGAAAGATGGTTACAAAGTGGCTTGCGAAGCTATATTCACATTAGTAGGCACAAAAAGTAAACCATTCACTCCGGCAAAAAGTATAAACATTCTGGGCGATTTCAACTTAGCTGGCGAGCTTTGGATATTGCTGGAATACTACAAAAAAATGGGTGTACATGTAAATGCTACCATTACCGGTGATGGACGAGTGGACGATATTTGTAATGCACACAATGCAGCACTCAATGTGGTTCAATGTTCGGGTTCGATGAACTATCTGGCCAAAATGATGAAAGACGAATACAATATTCCGTCCATGAGGGTTTCCTACTTTGGAATTGAAGATATGAGCGATGCGCTGTATGATGTGGCTCGATTCTTCAAAGATGATGATATGATGGCTAAAGCTCGCGAGTTGGTAAAAGAAGAGTTTGCCCGCATAATGCCGGAGTTGACTTGGTACAAAGAAAGGCTAACCGGTAAAAAAGCTGCCATTTATGTAGGTGGTGCGTTTAAGGCCATTTCGTTGGTAAAAGCATTGCGGTTGATAGGCGTTGAATCAGTAATTGTAGGTTCACAAACCGGAACAACCGAAGACTATGAGTTGATAAAACAACTTTGCGACGAAGGAACCATTATCGTTGACGATTCAAATCCGGTAGAACTTTCGCATTTCGTAAAAGAAAAGAAAGCCGACATATTTATCGGAGGCGTAAAAGAACGACCCATAGCACACAAAATCGGACTTGGTTTCTGCGATCATAACCACGAACGAAAAGAACCACTGGCAGGCTACGAAGGCATGATTAATTTCGCTAAAGAAATTTACGCCACAGCAATGAGTCCGGTTTGGAAATTTACGAAATAGTAGACGGGGTTGACTAAAAAATAAAGATTATGCTAAGCAATAAAACATATACTTCCACACGCAACTCTTGCAAACTATGTGCTCCACTTGGCGCGTCACTGGTTTTTAAAGGAATTGAAGGATGCGTACCGCTTATCCATGGAAGTCAAGGTTGCGCCACCTATATCAGGCGCTATATGATAAGTCATTACAAAGAGCCTGTAGATATTGCCTCGAGCAATTTTAGCGAAGAGTCGACAGTTTTTGGAGGTAGTAAGAATTTCATTACCGGAATCGAAAATATTATCAAACAGTATAAACCAAAAGTGATTGGTATTGCGTCTACTTGTTTGTCCGAAACCATTGGCGAAGATATCCCGGGACATATCCGTCATTATAAAGAATCGCACGAAACCGACGGTACGTTGATTCCCACTTTTATCAATGCTTCCACACCCAGTTATTGCGGAAGTCATGCCGATGGATTTCACAACACAGTGTTGGCAACGGTAAAAACACTGGCAAAAAACAATACGGCAACGGATGCTATCACCATTCTACCGGGCTTGGTCACTCCAGCCGACATACGCTATTTGAAAGAACTGATGGCTGACTTTGGATTGAAGCTTATTCTTTTCCCCGATTTTAGCGAAACACTGGACAATGAATATACATCTGAATATCAATTGATCCCAACAGGCGGAACAACCATTTCGGAAATTGAACGCATGGGCGATACCAGAGCAGTAATTGAATTTGGAAGCATGTTCAATAAAGGTACACAACGCATGAAAGATGCCGGTAACATTCAAACAGCCGGTGAATGGTTGGAAACAACGCATTATGTGCCCAACAACCAAATGCCAATGCCTATAGGTATTGAAGCTTCCGACAGATTGATGGAAACATTGAAAAAACTGAGCGGAAGCGAAATTCCTGAAAAGCACCGCAAAGAACGTGGACGATTGGTTGATTCGTACGTGGATGCTCACAAATATGTATTCGGCAAAAAAGCACTGATTTATGGCGAAGAAGATTTTGCAAGTGCATTGGCCGACTGGTTACGCGAGATAGGTGTAGAACCACTTTGGATAAAAGGAGCCGATTTCGAAACCCTGAAGGAAAAGGCAGTAGATTTCAAACCCGACTTTGTAATGGGAAACAGCAAGGGCTACTACATTGCCCGCGAACGAAAAATCCCGTTGATACGCATTGGATTTCCCATTCACGATCGCTTCGGAGCTTCACGAATAAATCAAATAGGATATCGCGGCACACAACAATTATTTGATATGGTGGTGAATGCATTGATAGAATACAAACAGGAAAATTCGCCGATTGGGTATAAATATATTTAAGCACCCGGAGTAAAAAGAAATAAGGTATTAAGGTATAACATATAAATAAGAGACAAGATGGAAACGAACGAAGACAAAAAACTAGCACATCCATGCTTCAACGAAGATGCTAAACATACAAGTGCAAGAGTGCATTTACCGGTAGCTCCAAAATGTAATGTTCAATGTAATTATTGCAATCGTAAATACGACTGTGTGAACGAAAGTCGTCCTGGTGTTACTTCGTCCGTTTTAGCTCCGTTTCAAGCAGTAGAATATCTGAAAGATTTGAATAGCCGCATGGACAATCTGGCAGTTATCGGAATTGCCGGTCCCGGCGATCCGTTTGCCAATGCCGAAGAGACATTGGAAACAATGCGTAGGGTAAACAAAGAATTTCCCGATAAAATTTTCTGTCTTTCTTCCAATGGCTTGGAATTGGAACAACATATCGATGAACTTGCAGAGTTGAACGTTACACACGTCACCATCACCATCAATGCTATTGACCCAACTATTACGGCTAAGATTTACAAATGGGTTCGCTTCAACAAAAAAGTGTACCGCGGTGTGGAAGGAGCAAAAATTCTGTTGGATCGCCAGTTGGCGTGTATCCCAAAATTGAAAGCAGCCGGTATTACTGTAAAAATAAATTCCATTATCATTCCCGGAATAAACGAAGATCACATCCCCGAAGTAGCAAAAAAATGTGCCGAATTGGGAGCTGATGTTATCAATTGTATTCCATTAATTCCAACGGCCGAGACACCATTCGAAACAGTAGAGAAACCGGACACAAAAATGATTTTCAGAACGCGAACATTATGTTCTGAACATTTAAAAATCATGAGCCACTGCGCTCGCTGTCGTGCCGATGCTGCCGGATTACTTGGACAAGACATGAAAGAGACACATGCATTATTGGCCGAATATTCCAGCCGCGCCGAAGAGATGGATACTTCCAACCGTCCTTACGTAGCGGTAGGGACCAACGAAGGACTATTGGTAAACTTACACATGGGTGAAGCTCGTGAATTCTACATTTTCGAACACACTAAAAATGGATTCAAAATGGTGGAAGTGCGAAAGAATTCTGAAAAAGGGAAAGGAGACGAACGTTGGTTGAATCTGGCACGCACACTGAAAGATTGTAGAGCCATTCTGATAAGTGGTGTAGGTGAAAATCCAAAAGCAATGCTTAAAGGTTGTGGAATTCATGTAGTAGAAATGACAGGACTAATCGACGAAGGCCTGGAAGGTGTTTACAACAACAAAGTAATCCGATCAATAGCCAAACCAGATGCTTTCAAATGCGGAAGCAGTTGCAAAGGTGAAGCAAAAGGATGTGGGTGAAAACCTAATTCACGATTAATAATTAATAATTAATAATTTGAGTTTTCTGTTCACTTGTTTACTAAAAAAGTAGTATACTCGTTTACTAGTCTACTCGTTTACTTCTTCACAATGAAAAAGCCAGATTATCACATTTTAGTATGCAACTCGTTCAGAATTGCAGGAGACGCCCAAGGCGTATGTAACAAAAAAGGAGCAACCGATTTGCTTCAGTATCTAACCGAAGAAGCTTCCGATCGTGGATTGGACGTAGCAGTAAGCTGCACAGCTTGTTTAAACGTTTGTTCACAAGGACCTATAATGGTGGTTCATCCAAACAACCATTGGTACGGTGGCGTAGAATCTGAAGCTATTATCGACGAAATCCTCGATGCAATAGAAGAAGGTGAACTTTGCGAAAAATACTCAATCGCAGAATAAAGACATTTACCATTTATCCATTTACGATTTTCCATTATTTTATTGGGTAACAGTAAATGGATAAATATCAAAATCATGCAGGCATTTCCTGAATAGTAAATTGTAACTGAAAAAAGCAAATGGCACCATACTTTATCGACACCACACTACGCGACGGCGAGCAAGCGCCTGGAGTTGTTTTCTCGCTGCCTGAGAAAATAAGAATAGCTGCTTTACTCGACGCTGCCGGGGTTCCCGAAATTGAAATCGGAACACCTGCCATGGGTGATACAGAAGTTCATGACATTCGCACCATCATAGACATGGGGTTTGGATTCAAAACCTTGTCATGGTGCAGGGCCACAAAGCAGGATATTCGTTGCGCTAAGTTAGCCGGAACAAATGGTGTACATATTTCATTTCCTGTTTCTACTATTTTGATGAAAGCCATGGGTAAAAATACGGCCTGGGCATTGCGTCAAATGAAAGAGCTAATTGAATTTTCGTTGCCCATGTTCGACTATGTGACTATTGGAGCTCAAGATGCTTCACGTGCCGAAATGGAATTTCTGAAAGAATTTATTTGCACAGCCAGTGCCTTTGGAGCTTCACGGGTACGATTGGCCGACACGGTGGGCATTCTAAACCCTATCAGCACATTCGAATTGGTTGGATCTATCCGGAGAGTTGAAAAAGATCTTTCGCTTGAAATACATGCTCATAACGACTTGGGAATGGCTACAGCCAATACACTTGCTGCTTTTATGGCTGGTGCAGATTGTTTAAGCACAACCATTAACGGACTTGGTGAACGTGCCGGTAATGCACCTATGGAGGAAGTTGCCATGGCATTGGAACTTAGTGCAGGAATTAAAAGTAGCTTGCGAACCGAAGGATTTTCGGAACTTAGCGACTATGTATCGTACGTATCCAACCGCCCACTTAGTGACAGCAAACCGGTGACAGGCAGATTATCTTTGACCCACGAAAGTGGCATTCACACGCGCTGCCTGATTAAAGACCGAAATACCTATCAACTTATTTCGGCCGAAAGCATTGGACGAAAAGAAGAAAAATTCCTTATTGGTAAGCACAGTGGTAAATCTACCATTCTGCATTATCTGACAGAAGCAAATCTTCCAATTTCGGACGAAGCCTGTATTTTATTGCTCAACAAAGTAAAGGAATGTGCCGAAGCACTGAAACGTGCCATCACAAAAGAAGAACTACTGGATCTCTACACGGCACTTTGTTTAGGCAAAAATCAATTCCAATTTATTTAAAAAGTCACGGTTGAACAGTCTGATTATTTCAGTTGGCACTCCGCATAACTTGTAACTAAAAAATAACATTATGGCAACAGAAACATTTATCCCCGACGAAGACATGCGCAAACAAGCTTTAAGTTGCTTGCATTATGCCAATGGATTTTATTCAACCCTACGCAGTAGTTTGGATAATAAGAACTCACGCTTCGACAACGATTTACAATATAATTTTGCCGTAATCAGCATCGAAAAATACTTTGTAGCACTACTTGCCCGCTACGATTGGAACGCATCGCACCATATGCCCATAGCTTTGTTCAAAGAGGCGTTGACCTTTGACCCGGAGTTGACTGACTCGATGAAACAAACGGCTATTCTGGCGGGAAAATTTGAAGCCATCTGTTCACTCGAAGGTTTTGGATACCGAACGCCATCAACCGAAAACCTGGAAGCAATGGCAACCGGAATTGCGGAAATAAAAACGTGGGTAGAGAAACGAATTTCGGAAATCTCTGTGCTTAACGAAAATCTGGATTAGTGTGTAACGGTTTCATCTTGATGAGGCCGTTATTCTTTTATATAAACAAAACAACAAAATACGATTCCACGATTATGGAAAAAACGCTTATCATTATCAAGCCAAGTGCTATCAGAAGAGATTTAATTGGAGAACTTATTCACCGTTTTGAACGAAAAGGACTTCAGCTGTGCGGTATAAAAATGATGCAACTTGATGATAAAATCCTGGACGAACATTATTCGCACCTTGCTGAAAGACCCTATTTTCAACGAATAAAGAACTCGATGATGAAAACACCGGTTATTATCTGTGTTTGGAAAGGCATTGACAGTGTACTTATTGCGCGCGTAATGGCAGGTCCTACCAACGGTAGAGAAGCTCCACAAGGCACCATTAGGGGAGATTATAGTGTGAGCATGCAAGAAAACATTATTCACACATCGGATACAATTGAAAATGCAATGATTGAAATTGAACGGTTCTTTAAACCGGAAGAAATTTTTGAATTTGCCCAACTGAGTTCAAGCGTGCTGTACGCTTGCGACGAATGCTAAAGAAAAAAGTAAGTAAATTATTTTATATGTTGCATCTAATACTTTGAAAAACCACACCATTTTAAAACGAAAAAACCCCAACATAAAAATATGTTGGGGTTTTTATTTGCCTAAAGCAATATCAAAAGCAGGTTACCTAAATAACGAAAACCAGGCCTTCAATTCGTGTACACGTCCGGCTTGTTCGTAAGTCTGACATTGTAATTCCAACACATTAAACGCATCGGCAATTTCGACAGGCGTAAACTTCAGCTCTTTTTCCGCCAAAGCGCTCAGTAACTCATCCAAAGATTTACTGGCATAGCACGATTTTCGGAAATCATTGTCCGTATCCACTTTCGAAATAAAATCTATAGCGTTTTGTAAGCTCATACTTTTTAATTTGGAGTCGTTTCACAGTCTGTTTTACAATCATCACATTCCCCACCGCAAATAGTCGCAAACTGCATGGCAGCATCCATATCAAAATGCGCTAACTCATTCAAATTGTAGAGTTGAATATTATCTTCCAATCGGTTGCCATCGGCTTTAAACACTTCGAAGCCTTTATTCACCAATACTTTAAGTGCCATTGGCTGTAACTGTCTGGTAATTATGGTCGACACACATTCTTTCTCGAGAGCAGGAAGTAACTCACCCATATTTGGAGCAAGATCCATTGTTTTCATCCATCGACCTTCATTTTTTATCGTATCGTAGATACACAAACTTCCCAAAACACTCAAACTGGCAGCAATGCTCGTTTTTTGAATATCCGTATTTATAACTGGTATGGCTATTTTCATTTTTTAGAGTATTTATATCAAAAGTCAAGTTAGATAAGTCAAGACCAATGATTATTCATCTATGATTATAATTTCTTTGTCCAAAAAAGCATATTGGGCGTACATTCTTCAAAATCAAGACTTCTGTAAAGCCCCTGAGCAATGTGATTATCTTCGCGCACTTCCAGGGTCATTTTACAATATCCCCTACTTTGAGATATAGAAATGAGCTCCTGCATCATACTATTTGCCAATCCCTTACCTCTAAAATCCGGTTTTACAAAAAAATCATGAATATAAAGATAAGACTTTACATTGAAAGTCGAAAAATTTATAAAACAAGTGCTTAAACCTACAATTTCACCATCAGCCAATACAAAAAGCACAAGTGAATTAGGGTGACTAGCAAGTCCATCAACTAATCGCAACTGCTGCAACTTGGTCAAAGGAGCTGTATCTCCCATTGGATCAGTCATGTACTCATTTGTCAAATCGGCCAATGCTGCCAGATGTTCCGGATTCTCAAAATCACAAAATTCAAAAGTCGGATTCATATGCGTGTTAGTTTCTAGCTCGGTGTTTATAATTGAGACTTAGTATTTTGGGGTTATTTAAACCTTAAACCGCTTTGCATCAATATCATACTTACGAATACGGATACCCATCATTCGTTCAGTAATTCCAAGTTGATCAGCCGCTTTAGCACTATTCCCCTTGGTGGCAATGAGCGCATCCATAATAATTTGCTTCTCCATTTTATCCAGTATAAAATCCAATGACCCTGACTGCATAGTTTCGGAAGTTGCCGCAGTTTGGAGTGAAGCAGGCAAATTATAAGTTCTAATCACTTGGTCGGTACTTAAAATACATGCCCGCTCAATACAATTCTCTAATTCCCGAATATTACCCGGCCAATGGTAAACCATCAAAGTATCTATTGCCGAAGCCGTTATTCTCTTAATATCTTTGCCATGACGTTTATTGAACTTATCGATAAAGAAATCGGCCAAGATTGGAATATCATTAATTCGTTCACGCAATGCCGGAATGTAAACCGGAAAAACGTTGATACGATAATATAAATCTTCACGAAACTGATCCTTAACAATCAGATCTTCTAAGTTTCTATTCGTTGCACATAAAATTCGCACGTCTACTTTTATGGGCTTAGTACCTCCCACCCTTTCAATTTCGCGCTCTTGTAATACGCGTAACAGTTTTACTTGTGTAGACGCAGGAATATCGCCAAACTCATCCAAAAATATCGTTCCACCGTTAGCAGCTTCAAATCGTCCTATCCGTTGCATGCTAGCACCTGTAAATGAGCCTTTCTCATGACCAAACAATTCACTTTCAATCAAACTTTCGGGCAATGCAGCACAGTTTACTTTTATAAACGGTTTATTTTTACGCAGACTGTTGTAATGAATGGCATCAGCCACCAATTCCTTTCCTACCCCACTCTCACCTCGTATCAACACAGTAGCATCCGTAGTGGCTACACTTTCGATTAGCGAGAAAACCTCATTCATTTTACTCGAACTACCCTTGATTTTATCAGGTAAAATCCGATTCCGAAGCACACCTCTTAAGTCTCTATTCTCGTTTTGCAATTGCTCTAATTCCTCTGCATATTCCTGTCTGCGACGCATAGTTCGACCTACCATCGATCCCACAATTTTAAGTAAACGCACATCATATTGAAATGACACTTCACCTTTATATACCTTATGAAAACTTAACGTTCCAATATTTTGATCTTTGTAACGTATTGGTGTACAAATAAACGACACATCTTTTCCATTGATAGCAATCGGCGCATGAGTCAAGTTTAAAAACTCACGTGATTGGCCAATCTTTGAAATTTGAATTGTTTCACCTGACTGTATCACATTCCCGATTATACCTTGCCCAACATGGTACACAGCCTGTTTCTTTTCCTTTTCTGTAATTCCGAAAGTGCCTTCTATCACAATGTTTGAATTTTCGCGATTCAAAATCGTCATAATAATCCTTTCTGCTTTCAAATGATTGGCCAAAAGGCTCATTACATCATCCAAGATAATATCCTTATTGCTCAACATCGAACTTAGCTCAAGTAAAAACTCAAGTTCTTTAGCCCCATAACAATCTGGTTTATTATATTTACAAATCGATTCCATAAACCTTATTTTTTAATCCCAATAACATATTATATGTTTTTAAACATACATTCATCTACAAAAGTACATATTTTTCAATCATTATGACAGCAAATATCGCATTTTGTTTTCAATAAAATGTTAATTTGTTCAGATTGATATAAATATGGCATTAAAAAAGTCAGTTTTAAATAAAAAATGACTTTTTAGCAGTGAAAATTTACAGTTTATTATTCTTGCACCATCTTTATGATTTTATTTCTCTCAAACCCTTTTATTACCAATTTTTCCAGCAATGAATTATACAATCCGACATCCATTGTTTTATTTCGGGACAGAATCCACAGTGTTTTAAGCTTAGGATCCGAAACTATTGCCCACGAATAGTCGGGTGCTAAATCGATAATCCAATAATTGCCTTTAAATGGCCAGAAAAACTGAACTTTAAGTTTTGAGTTGCCGGTGTTAGGGACAACAAATGCTTTACCCTTTATATTATTAGGCTTACCATCCTTCAAAGATTCATTGTAAACTTCTACATAGCCATCTTTTAAAGTATAAGTGGCCTTTACATTCGTGCAGCCTCGCTCAAAAAATTGTGGATAAGAAGCCAGTTCATACCATGTACCCAAATAACGGTTTAAATCAACCGACGGAACAGTCGTTAGTACAGGTTTCACATCGCAGGCAACACTTCCGGTAACAATACCCAGTGTCAGAAAAATTGATTTGATTGTATTTTTCATAAAGTCATTTTTAAATTGAATTTTTGTAGTTCTACAGTGTTAAACCATTTACTCACAGTTAATGTTGAGCAAAAGGAAAAAAAAATGTACTTTTGCAGTCATTCCGAAAAAAATAGGTTCATTTGGAAGAAGCTCAACTGAAATTTACAAATTTATGATATTAAACTACATTTGGATTGGATTTATTCTCATAGCATTCGTGGTAGCTTGCATCCAGTTTTTTGTAACCGGCAACACCAACATTTTTATGGAAGTAATGCAGTCTGCTTTCGGATCTTCAAAAACTGGCTTTGAAATCTCCATAGGATTAACCGGAATGCTGTCTTTATGGTTAGGAATTCTTAAAATCGGAGAAAGAGGAGGTGCTATCAACATTATATCACGCATGGTGGCGCCGTTTTTCTCTAAAATCTTCCCCGACATCCCGAAAGGTCATCCGGCAATGGGCAGCATTTTCATGAATCTTTCGGCCAATATGCTCGGACTCGATAATGCAGCCACTCCACTGGGTTTAAAGGCAATGAAAGAACTGCAGGAAATTAATCCTGATAAAGAGAAGGCTTCGAACCCAATGATTATGTTTTTGGTACTAAACACAGCAGGTTTAATGCTAGTTCCTGTCAGCATCCTCACATTTCGCCAACAACTTGGAGCTGCCAATCCTGCTGATGTTTTTCTACCCATCCTGATTGCAACGTCCTGTGCTGCACTTACCGGACTTATAACTGTGTCTATTATACAAAAAATAAATCTATTCAACCGAGTAGTTTTATTAACTCTCGGAGGGTTGATTTCAATTATCGGAGGACTAATTTACCTACTGAGTCGCTTACCGAAACAAGACATATCCAAATATTCAAATTTTGCGGCTTATCTTATTCTCTTTAGCATCATTATTATCTTTATTGGCATTGCACTCCGGAGTAAAATCAACGTCTACGAATCATTTATCGATGGGGCAAAAGAAGGCTTTCAGGTAGCAATAGGTATTGTACCATATCTTATTGCCATTTTAGTGGCAATTGCCATGTTTCGTACATCCGGAGCTATGGATTATTTGATTTTGGGAATAAAAAACCTCGTGGCAATGACCGGTGTAAATACCGATTTTGTGGAAGCCTTGCCAACTGCACTTATGAAACCATTGAGTGGCAGTGGCGCAAGAGGTATGATGGTGGATGCCATGAAAATTCACGGAGCTGATTCATTTGTTGGTAGACTGTCCTGTATCATTCAGGGATCAGCCGATACCACTTTCTTTATTCTTGCGGTATATTTTGGTTCTGTAAATATCAAAAACACACGTTATGCTCTGGCTTGTGGACTTTTGGCCGATTTTGCCGGCATTCTTGCAGCTATCTTATTAGGTTATTTATTTTTTCACTAAAAAACTCATGATACAATATATTTCAGAAGGAGTTATCCTACCGGCTTTACAAAAACAAAAAATAAATCGCTGGATTAAAGAAACTGCAGCCGAATACGAAAAAAAAACAGGCGATATAGCCTATGTTTTTTGTTCGGACGAGCGCATCCTCGAGGTAAACAAACAATATCTAAATCACGATTATTACACCGACATTATCACTTTCGATTATAGCGAGGGTCAGATTATATCAGGTGACATTTTTATCAGTGTAGATACGGTAAAGACAAATGCAGAAGAATTTGATGTTACCTTCGAACAAGAGTTGAATAGAATATTAATTCATGGCATATTGCACCTGTGTGGTCAGAACGACAATACTCCGCAGCTGAGATTAGAAATGACTCATAAAGAAAATTTAGCAATTGAGAGGTTATGAGCACCTTACATTAACCTTAATTATCATTCAGTAAAGCTGAATTACTATCAAGTCAGTATTTTTCCAATAAAAAGTTAAATAACCCTACAGTTTCGGCGCATTTTATCGACATTAAAAGATTATCACTACTTTTGTTGCAAGATTTTCATTTGAGTGACAAAATTAAACAACAGATAATGCGTTAGAAGTCTAATTAATTAAACTCATTTCAACATTATGAATTTAAATGCAATTAGATTTTCCTGCATATGTATTTTAATTGCATTTTGGATGAACATCTCAGCACAAGATGATTATCGTGCAGAAATTGGCATCGCAGGCGGTGGTGCTTATTACTTAGGAGATGCAAATTCTCAACTATTCAGGAACACAACGTTCACTTATGGAGCTTTATTGCGCTATAGGCTAAATACCCGAATTGCATTTAGAGCCGAATGGGGCAAAGCAAAAGTTGTTTGGGTAGGAAATTCGGTTGGAAACAACGTAAATGCATTCGATTTTTGCGGAGAGTTTAACTTCTTTGATTTAGAGAAAAATGAATACAAACGCGAAAGTAGGACCTTTTCACCCTATATTTTCGCTGGTATAGGTGTTGCAAATTATTCGTACATAAACAATAGCACATATTCACCAACTATACCTTTTGGGGTAGGTCTAAAAGTAAGATTGGACTCTAACTGGAATTTAAATGCACAATGGTCAAACCGGCTATTAATGGCTGACAAATTAGAAGGAATTGCATTGTTGAATAATCCTAACAATTTGAACGGGACAAATTTTCTTAATAATGATTTATTATCCACAGCAACAATTGGCATTAGTTATAATTTTTGGAAGAAAAAATGTGACTGCCTGAGAACATCAAATAAGTAACTTTAAATACTCGTAAACCAAATATCATACATGTCATCCATCAAAGAAAAAATAGACACAACCCGCCTACCTAAGCATATTGCCATCATTATGGATGGAAATGGACGTTGGGCAAAAGAACGTGGTTACGATCGTATTTTGGGGCATCAAAATGGAGTTACATCAGTACGCGAAATAACTGAAACAGCATCTAAACTAGGTATAGAATACCTTACACTCTATGCTTTTTCTACCGAAAACTGGAGTAGACCGCAAGCAGAGGTTGATGCTTTGATGGAGCTTCTTATCAATACCATTGAAAAAGAAACACCAATATTAATAAAAAACAATATTCGTTTAATGGCAATTGGCGATTTAACTAGACTGCCCAATAATGCAGGCGATAAATTACAACGCTGCATAGCCCAAACAAGCCAGAATACAGGGCTTGCGCTAGTTTTGGCATTAAGCTACTCATCTCGATGGGAAATTACAAATGCGCTGAAAAATATCTGCAAAGAAGTGGTTGACGGCAAATACAGCACAGAAGACATTAATGACGATTTAATCAATAATCATCTGACAACCAGATCAATTCCTGAGCCGGACCTATTGATTAGAACAAGCGGAGAAATACGTATCAGCAACTTTTTATTGTGGCAAATCGCTTATACCGAGTTGTATTTTACAGAAACACATTGGCCTGCTTTTAGAGAAGAAAACTTATATCAAGCAATATATGAATTCCAACAACGTGAACGTCGTTTTGGCAAATAAAAAATTAAAATTTTCAACAACGAAATAATGTATTTAAATTATACATTATAAATTTTCGAAGACCTAGACACAAAATAATTCTTATGCAATACAAAACGCTTCTTTCTTTTTCATTGCTATTCTTTTTCAGTCAACTAATTGGTGCTCAAAACATCAACGAAAAAGATTCTACCAACCTTCCAAATATCGAATACTCCGCTACTTCTCTAAAATACGAGATTGCTGAAATCAAGGTTACCGGAGCAAGCAACTACGAAGATTTTGTTCTTGTTGGCTTTTCAGGACTTGCCGTTGGTGATATTATCAATATTCCTGGGGATGCAATAACCAAATCGGTAAAACGTTTTTGGAAACAAGGGTTGTTTTCAGATGTAAAGATTTTGGCAACAAAACTGCAGGATGGCAAAGTGTGGCTTAACATTGCTTTGAAAGAGCGTCCACGTATTTCCGAAATCAATTATGTAGGTCTAAAAAAATCAGAAATTGATGACATTAGTTTAAAAATAGGACTTACAAAAGAGAACCAAATAACTCCAAACATCTCAGATAGAGCAAAAAAAATTATCGAGAAACACATGGAAGAAAAGGGATTTCTAAACGTAGCTGTTAGCGTATTACAAAAAAATGATCCAGCTAAACCAGGCCATGTAATCGTTGACGTCATTGTTGACAAAAAACTTAAAACAAAAATTCACGAATTATTTTACACTGGAAATACCGCCTTGACACACGTTCAGATAAACAAGGCTATGAAAAAAACCAACGACAGTAATTGGCGTAACTTCTTCCGTACCAAAAAGTTTGTGAAAGAAGAGTATGAAAAAGACAAGATTGCATTAATAGACAAATACAATGAAATTGGTTACAGAGATGCCTTTATTGTGACAGATAGCGTAGTAAAATTTGATGACAAAACCGTGAACGTATATCTTAAAATCGACGAAGGTAAAAAGTATTACTTCCGTAATATCAAATGGATTGGTAATACCATTTATCCATATGATTATTTAAATGCTATATTAAGCATTAAAAAAGGAGACATTTACAACCACAAGCACTTGATGGCTAGACTTGAAACCGACGAAAACGATGCTGTAAGCAAACTATACAAAGACAAGGGTTATCTATTCTTTATGGTTGACCCTGTAGAAGTGAAAATCGACAATGATTCAATTGATTTTGAAATGCGTATGTCAGAAGGTAAACCTGCCACAATTAACGAAATAACCATCAAAGGAAACACACGTGTTTATGAACACGTTGTTCGTCGCGAATTACGCACAAAACCTGGTCAATTGTACAGTCAGGCAGACATCATGCGTTCGTTGCGCGAGTTAGCTCAAATGGGACACTTCGATCAAGAAAAAATGAAGCCGGACATTCAACCAAATCAAGAAAATGGAACTGTCGATATTGAATATCAACTCGAAACAAAGGGAAGTGATCAAGTTGAATTCTCTGCTGGTTGGGGATCTACAGGTATTGTTGGTAGCATTGGTTTAAAATTTAGCAACTTTGCTATTCAGAACCTCTTCAAACCTGATACGTACCGAATCGTACCTCAAGGTGAAGGTCAAACATTTAGTTTGAATGCCCGGACCAATGGTGGTTCATATTCGTCGTTCAGCGTATCCTTTTTGGATCCTTGGCTAGGCGGCAAACGTCCAAACTCGTTGTCTGCATCCGTATATTACTCAACTCAATCAGACGTAAGTGCGCGCTATAGAAATAGTAGTAGTTATGCTAACAATTATTACAATAGTAATTATAGTGGATATGGCAGCGGTTACGGCAGTAACGGCAGTAACTATGGGAGTGGTTATTCAAGCACCCAGTACCAAAGCGAAATGGATCCGGGAACATACATGCGTACTATTGGAGCATCACTTGGTTATGGCAAACGCTTAAGCTGG
>Ga0209124_10000572_pt1 | contig 18851 bp, 10 predicted proteins | sample BarGraIncu01122A_FD_184502 | JGI IMG/M metagenome (GOLD analysis project Ga0209124, IMG submission 184502) | Arctic peat soil microbial communities from Barrow, Alaska - Barrow Graham LP Incubations 011-22A (SPAdes) (version 2) | ecosystem: Environmental > Terrestrial > Soil > Wetlands > Peat...
AAACTAGTGAAGCAGGATTAATAAAATTATTTATCTCATAGTTCCCTTATCATCTATTCGCTCTCGCTCATATAGATAATTCTATTTTATAGAACAGATGAAATATAGTAATAAAGAAAAATCCTGGATAGTCTTAAAATTGTAATAATCTTTTTCAATAAAAAATGTCTGGCCCCTTGTCCTCCCTCCTCCGAGGACTTTTTTATTGATAAAGATTATGGAAATATTTAAATTTTATAGAGGTACAACCATCAATCACCAGATTGACCTCACGGGCCGAAGCCAGCCAGCCCAGTAGGTGATTGTACTCAATCATGGTTGGACCTCTATAAAATCACCTAGTGGGTTATTTTTTATTTAAGATGCTATTAATTAATCAAAATAATTTTTAAGTCTAGCAATCTTTTCATTATTGCGAAGCTTTTCATGAACCTTGGCTTCAATCTGACGAATACGTTCACGAGTCACCCCAAATTCTTGTCCTACTTCCTCTAAGGTATGTTGTATACCATCATTTAGACCATAGCGAAGTTCAAGAATTTTTCTTTCTTTTGGATTAAGGGTATCTAAAACTTCTTTGATCTGGTCTGAAAGAATTCTTCTGGATGCATCTTGGTCTGGACGAAGAATTTTATCATCTGGGATAAATTCACCTCGTGTAGATTTTTCATCATCATCCCCTATTGGTTGTTCAAGAGAAACAGTATCCTGATTTATTTGCTCTATAATATGAATTTTTTCAACTTCTAAATTCATTTCAGTTGCAATCTCTTCTATTAGAGGCTCACGTCCCAAATCTTGAGATAATCTTCTAACAACTTGTTTATATTTTGAAATAGTTTCAACCATATGAACTGGGATACGAATTGTGCGTGATTGATCAGCAAGTGCACGAGTTATAGATTGACGAATCCACCAAGTAGCATAAGTTGAAAACTTATAACCTTTAGTCCAGTCAAATTTTTCTACAGCTTTAAATAAACCAAGGTTTCCTTCTTGGATTAAATCAAGCAATGTAAGGTCAGAACTACGTCCTACGTACTTTTTAGCAATAGACACAACAAGACGAAGGTTTGCACGAGCAAGTAAATTTTTTGCTTCCATGTCTCCCTTTTCGATTCTATATGCAAGATTTTTCTCTTCACTTGCTGGAATAAGTGGATATTGACCAATTTCTTTCAAATACATTTGAATGGAATCATATGTTTGAGCATCTTTACTATATTTTAAAACTAGCTTATCTGTACTACTATCAACATCTAAAAGATTTCCACCTTCTAGTACATCAACACCTGCTACTGATAATTTTTCATATAACTCATCTAAAAAAAGAATATTATTTTCTATATCAGGAAATATTTTAATAATCTCATCATATGTAATAAATCCCCTCTTTTTGCCTTTTTCAATAATAAGATTTGATTTTTCTTCAAGATCAAATATTTTTTTCTCTATTAATGAAGCCTTTAGAGATGATGATACTTTTGCTTTCTTTATAGGGGTCTTTGATTTTTTAGAAACTTTATTGTTTTTTTTAACAACCTTAGAAATTGCCTTTTTCCCACCTTTTCGGTGAGTCGCTGACGAAGCGACTTTTTTAACTATTTTTTTAGCTTTTTTTACAACTTTTTTAGCCTTTGGTTTTATTTTAGTAACCTTTTTTATAATTTTCATCTTCTTTATTTTTTGTTTTATTTTTTTTACCATAGAAATTATTTTGACCTAAGATTTTTAATATATTCTATTTTTTCTAATATTTTTTGACGAGCGACCAAATCAGTATTCATTCCTTCTTTATCTTTATTTCGTTCTTTTTCTTTTATTTTTAATAATAAAGAATACGACTCTTCATTTAATATTTCTTCTTCTAGATTAAGGATAATTTCTTTCGCATCATTTATAAGCACTTTAATCTTGTCACCATACCATATTTCAGCCTCAAAAGATAGATTTTCTGAATTTGGTTCATATAATACAAGCATTTTATTAAATTTGTCTGAACCAATATCTTCTTCAAATTTAGCTCTCAGTTTTTCTAATTCGGAGGAATGTTCCTCATTTTCCCCTTTCCAAAAAATTATACCAAACAATTTTCTTTCTAAACCTTCTCGACGAGAATTTATATCCTTGGATTCTGATTGTTTTTCTACTTTAAAATCATTATTGATATTTTGTTTCTTTTCATATTTTTTATAATCTTCCGTAATAGCATTTTCTGATATCCCTGTTTTTTCATAAATTTCTTTAATATAATTGGATTTTTTTATGGAACTATTTATCATTCCAAGAAATGGAAATATTTTTTCTTCAATTTGTTTTCGTCTAGCTTCTCTATCATTAAAATTTTCACATATTTTACCCAAATGAAAACTAATTATATCAGTTTTATTTTTTATAATTTCCTCCCATTTTTTATAATCTTCTAAAATTATATCAGCGGGATCTTTACCTTTGGGGAAAATAGCTACTTTTACTTGCATATCGAGTGATAGTGCAATCAAAGCTGAACGATTTGCAGCTCTAATCCCAGCATCATCGCCATCATAAGCAAAAATTATATTGGAAGAGAGGCGTCTAACTAACCCAAGATTATTTATTTTAGATTCATTATCAATAGTACTATCGGTAAAAGCTGTTCCTGAAACAGCAACTGTATTTGTAAAACCAGCTTGATGAGAAAGAATTAAATCCATTTGACCCTCAACAATAATACTATAATCGCGACTACGAATTGAACTTTTTGCTTTGTCTAAACCAAATAATATATTTGATTTATTAAATAGTGGAGTATCTGGACTGTTTAAATATTTAGCTTCCTCTATAGTAGAATTACTATCTGCTTTTTTAAAAATTCTACCAGAAAAAGCAATTATTCTCCCACTTGAATCACTAATTGGAAACATAATACGCCCACGAAAACGGTCATAAAATCTATCCTCTTTCTTTTTTATTAAACCAACAGTTTCAATATCTTCTTTTTTGAATCCCCTACTTGTAAGATAATCTAATACGGAAGTCCAGGATTCTGAGGCATAGCCGATTCTAAAAGATTTAATAGAAACATCATTCAAACCACGACTTAAAAGATAACTTCTGGCCTCGATATTATTCGCAAACATTTTTTCATAGAAAGATGTTGCTTCTTCCATAATTTCGTAGAAAATACCTGTTTTATCTTTTTCTTTACTCTTAAAATTTTCAAGAGGAACTCCTGCACGTTCTGCAAGTATTTTTAAAGAACCCAAAAAATCTGTCCCTTCAAAATGTTCAACAAAAGAAAATATGTCCCCTTTGGCTCCACACCCAAAACAATAATACATTCCTCTGTCGGGAGAGATAGAAAATGATGGAGTTTTTTCATTGTGAAATGGGCATCGAGCCTTATAGTTCTTCCCTGCCTTTTCTATTGTCATGTAGGAAGAAACCACATCGACAATAGAAAGTCTCTCTTTAATTTTCGGAACTGATGAGTTCATATTTATTCTTTTGTAAACTTATTACTATGCTTGTGATTCTGTAGATTCTTCATTCACCTCTTCTTTATCTCCCTTTGGACGCTTAACACCAAATCCTGTTCCAGCCGGAATAAGATTACCAATAATAACATTTTCTTTAAGTCCTCTTAGAGTATCAATACCACCACGAATTGCGTTATTGATTAATACTCTATTTGTATTTTGGAATGAAGCAGCAGACAACCAACTTTTTGTCGTTAATGAAACTTCGGTAATACCAAGAACAATAGTTGAAGCTTCTGCTTTTCTACCGTTACCTTCTTTTTCAATACGATTATTTTCTTCAATTAATTCAATAGTTTCAACAATTTCTCCTGGTGAGAAAGTAGTATCTCCAGCATCTTTAATTCTTTTACGTGAGAACATTTGACGAATAATTATTTCAATATGTTTTCTTGAAATTGAAGCACTCTGTAAGTCGTAAACTTTATTGATTTCATCTACGATATATTCTTCTGCTTTTTCCTTACTACCATATTTTACGATTTCATTAATATCAGCAGAACCATCTGTAATCAATTCTCCTTTTTTAACTTTTGAACCAACTTTTACTAATATTTGGCGACGAGATGGAATTGTATATTCAATTTCGTTACTTCCCTTTCCACTAGTTGGAATTTTATTTTCTGTTTTTAAATCTGATAGTACTCGAACTAACTTTTCTTTTCCATTATCTGTAATATTAACAACTTCTCCATCGGAAACTGAAATGATTGCAGGATTCTTAGGAATACGTCTTTCAAAAATTTCTTCAACACGAGGAAGACCTGTAGTGATATCCACAGTAGCAACTCCTCCAGCATGGAAAGTACGGAGAGTTAGCTGTGTTCCTGGTTCTCCAATAGCTTGAGCAGCAATAATTCCTACAGCTTGACCAAGTTCAATCATACAATTTCGTCCTAAATCTAGACCATAACAATTTCTACAAATTCCATGTACTGTCTCACAAGAAAGAGGTGTGCGAACTAATGCTTCTATTACGCCAGCCTTTTCTAATGATCTTGAATCTTCTTTTGTTATTAAAGCACCTTTTTTAAACAAAATTTTACCTTCACTGTCTTTAATATCAGCAAGTAAAACACGTCCATTAATATATTTTGCAAAAACTCCATCAACAGCAACTATTTTTTTACCATTTTTTGTTCCACAATCTTCTTCGGTAATTACAACATCTTGCGCAACGTCAACCAAACGACGTGTTAGATATCCAGCCTTAGCAGTATTTAGGGCCGTATCCGCAGCACCCTTACGAGAACCGTGAGTAGTAATAAAGTATTCAAGTGGTGACAAACCTTCAATGTATGACGGAATAATTGGAAAATCCAAAGTCTCTCCTGATGTGTTAACAATCAATCCTTTCATTCCACACATCTGAACAAGAGATCCCATATTTCCACGAGCTCCAGAAGTTATAAGGTCATAAGTAGAACTCTTAGAATCAAGAGTTGCAGGAATTATTTTTTCAATTTCTTTTTTAGCATGTTCCCATATTTCAATAACTTTTTGATATTGTTCATTTTCAGAAAGCAAACCATCATTAAATTGTTCACGAACTAATTCTTCTTCTTTACGATATTTAGCTACGATAACACCCTTTCCCTCTGGAACTGTAACATTATCTATACCCCAAGTAACTCCAGAGTAAGTTGCATATTGATATCCAAAATCTTTAATTTTATCCAAAACTTTTGGAGTTTCATCTATACCATAGTGAACAATAAGTTCATCAACGAGCAATGACATACGTTTGATTGTTATTTCTTCATTCAAGTATGGAAAATCATCTGGAAAAATACTGTTAAAGAATAATTTACCAACTGTTGTTTCAAAAGGTTTACTTTCAAATGCATTGTATCTTGCTTTATCACTACCGAGAACTTTAATCTTTGCACGGAAAGTAATAACTCCTAAATCAAAAGCCATAATAGCTTGATTTGGACTTGAGAATGCCATACCTTCTCCTTTTTCACCATCAACAGATTTTGTCATCCAATAACAACCAAGAATGATATCCATTTTAGGCATAACAATCGGAGAACCATCTTGTGGTTTAAGTAGGTTTTTATTTGAAGCCATATATTCACGCGCTTCCATTTGTGCCATTTCTCCAAGGGGTACATAAACAGCCATCTGGTCTCCATCAAAGTCAGCGTTGAATCCAGCACAAACTAGTGGATGTACTTGGATAGCGTTACCTTCAATAAGAATAGGATTGAAAGCTTGAATACCTAAGCGATGAAGAGTAGGCGCACGGTTTAGAAGAACATATTTACCTCGAATTACTTCTTCAAGAATTGCCCAAACTTCTGGAATACCTTCTTCTATTAAACGATTTGCTCCACGAATATTGAAAGCAAGTTCTGTTTCTAATATCTTTGAAATTACGAAGGGTTTAAACAATTCAAGTGCCATATGTTTTGGCAACCCACATTGATTAAGTTTTAATCCTGGACCAACAACAATAACTGAACGTCCTGAATAGTCCACACGCTTACCAAGCAAGTTCTGGCGAAACAAACCTTGCTTTGATTTTAGATTATCTGAAAGAGATTTGAGTGCACGCTTTTGCGATTGAGAAACAGCCTGAGAATCATTTTGCTTCGCAATAGAGTTGTCTATAAGAGCATCTACTGCTTCTTGTAGAATACGCTTTTCGTTTCTTAAAATAACATCTGGAGCACCTATTTCTTTAAGTTTTTTCAAACGATTATTTCGGTTTATAACTCTACGATATAAATCATTCAAATCAGAAGTTGCATGACGTCCACCATCAAGAGCCACCATTGGACGAAGTGCTGGTGGTATTATTGGAATAACAGTTAAAAACATCCACTCAGGACGAATACCAGAATGTATCATTGAACGAATAAGGGATAGTCTTTTTTCTAGTTTTTCTTTGTCGATACTTGAAGCTTTTGGAAGCATGCTTTCTGTTTCAGCTTTAAGTTTTTCTAAATTCATATTCTTAAAAAGAGTAAATATTGCTTCTGCTCCAATACTAGCTTCAAAACAACTTCCGTATTTCAAACCAAAGTGATGGTAAGCTATTTCATTTAGAACTTTACCTGGAACTATTTCATTTATTTCTTTTTTTGTACTTGATAGAAGTTCTTTTAATTTTTCTTTTTCTTCTTCACTATTTGTACTTTTAAGTTTTGATTTAAATTCACTTTCAAGATTTTTGATTATTACATCTTTTTCTTCTGTATATATATTTGTAATTATATAACCTGCGAAATAAATAACTTTTTCTAAATCACTTACTGGAATGTTTAGAAGTACTGACATACGAGAAGGAACTCCGCGTAAAAACCAGATATGAGCAACTGGACTTGAGAGCTCAATGTGACCCATTCTTTCACGACGAACAATAGAGCGAGTTACTTCAACTCCACATTTTTCACATATTATATCTTTATATCTAATGCGTCTGTATTTACCACAGTAACATTCATAGTCTTTTTCTGGACCAAATATTCTTTCATCAAAAAGACCACTTCTTTCTGAACGTCCTGTACGATAGTTTATTGTTTCTGGCTTAGTTACTTCCCCGTAAGACCATTCTTTAATGGTCTCTGGAGATGCAAGCTTCAGAACTATTGAGTCGAAATTTGTTGTATCAATTGTTTTCATAATATTAGATATTTAAGCTATTAATCGTTCCCTAACTTTTTAAGATCAACATCTAGTGCAAGACCTCTTAAGTAGTTTAATAGAACATTAAACGATGCGGGAACATTTGGTTCACCGATTGGGTGACCCTTAATAATGGCATCAAATGTCTGTGAACGACCAACAATATCATCAGACTTAATTGTTAACATTTCACGAAGTGTATATGCAGCACCATGACCTTCAAGTGCCCATACTTCCATTTCTCCAAAACGCTGTCCTCCTCCTTGAGCTTTACCACCGAGAGGCTGTTGTGTAATTAGAGAGTAAGGTCCAATAGAACGCATGTGTAATTTATCTTCAACCATGTGATGAAGTTTGAGCATATACATATAACCAATAGCTATGTCTTGGTCGAAAGCATCTCCAGTACGGCCATCATATAAAGTAACTTTTCCACTTTCTGGTAAACCAGCTTTTACAAGTTCTGCTTTAATCTCAGGAACTGTTGCTGAAGAGAAAGAAGGAACGATAGCTTGATAATTAAGAGTATGTGCAGCATAACCTAAATGCATTTCAAGAATCTGACCGAGGTTCATACGAGAAGGAACACCAAGTGGAGTAAGAATAATATCTATAGATGTACCATCTGCCATGAATGGCATTTCTTCTTCTGGTAAAATTACTGAAATAACTCCCTTGTTTCCGTGACGTCCTGAAAGTTTATCTCCAACAGAAATATTTCTAATTTGTGCGATTTCAACAACTATTCTCTTTATAATACCTGACTCAAGATTGTGTCCTTGGTCACGTGAGAATATTTTTACACCAATGATTCTTCCTTGTTTACCATGCTCTAAACGTAATGATGTATCTTTAACATCACGAGCTTTTTCTGTAAAGATAGAGCGAAGCAGTCTTTCTTCTGGAGTAAGTTCTGTCTCCCCTTTTGGAGTAATTTTCCCGACTAGAATATCATTTTCTTTAACTTCAGCACCTACCACAATGATTCCATCTTCATCTAAATCTTTTAATTTATTTTCACCTACATTTGGAATATCACGAGTAGTTATTTCAGGTCCAAGTTTTGTATCACGAACGTTACAAATAAACTCTGTAACATAGATACTTGTAAACTTACTTTGTTTAACTAATTTTTCGGACAAAATAATAGCGTCTTCGTAGTTTGCTCCACCCCATGACATAAATCCAATAAGAACATTCTGTCCTAATGCAATTTGCCCACGATCTGTAGTACTAGTATCTGCTAATACATCACCTTTTTTTATTTTGTCCCCTAGTGATACACTTGGTCGCTGATGAAATATTGAGAAATTATTTGTACGAGAAAAGTTAATTAATTGATAAGTATGGTCTTTGTCTTTTTCATCCTTAACTGTAATTTTTTTAGCATCAACATATGAGATAACACCATTTACTTCAGAAATTACTAAACGTCCAGAATCACGACTTGCTAATTCTTCCATACCTGTAGCAACAAGAGGTGCTTCAGGAATAATACAAGGAAGAGCTTGCTTCTGCATGTTACTTCCCATGAGTGTTCTGTGAGCATCATCGTGTTCTAAGAATGGAATCATTGAAGTTGCTACTGAGAAAGCTTGGTTTGTAGCTACGTCAATGAAATCTATTTCTTCTCTTGCGATCATTCCTGGCTTTGTTTTAAGACGGGCTTCAACTTTCTTATCTAAAATATTACCCTTATCATCATAGTCAATTCCAGCATGAGCAATGTTGTACTTTTCCTCTTCTAGTGCATTCAAATAAACTACTTCTGAAGTAATTTTACCGTTTTTAACTTTTACGTATGGGGTTTCTATTATTCCAAATTCATTTATTTTTGCATAAGTTGAAAGGTGAAGAATCAAACCAATGTTTGGACCTTCTGGAGTGTGTATAGGACATACACGACCATAGTGAGATGTGTGCACGTCACGAACTTCAAGTCCAGCACGTTCACGTGTAAGTCCTCCTGGTCCAAGTGCTGAAAGAGTACGTAAATGTTCAACTTCAGCCATAACGTTTTCCTGGTTCATAAATTGTGAAAGTTGGTTTGCTGTGAAAAATTCTTTAATACGAGCTTGAAGTGGGCGTTGGTTTATTATTTGTATTGGAAGTGTCGTTCCTACATCTATAGTAGACATACGGTCTTGAATGTTTCTCTTTATTTGAGACATACCCATGCGGAATTTTTGTTGTATCATTTCTCCCACATAACGAACGCGACGTTGACCCAAATGGTCTATATCATCTGCTTTAGAATGTAAATCATTGTTTAATAGAGTTATATTATTTACGATTGTAACAATATCGTCTGCTGAAATAGTACGGCGTTCCATTTCCTTGTCGTCCATATTTTTCTCAAAACGCTTGTTAAAACGAAAACGTCCAACAGGAGAAAGGTCATATCTCTCACTGGAAACAAGTGTTGTTATAAATTCACGAGCATTATCAGCTGTAGCTAAGTCTCCATCACGAAGACGCTTATATATTTCAATAAATGAGTCAGATATTGTCTTAGCAGGATCTTTTTCTAGAGAAATTTTAATAGCCTTCAAAGATTCTTCATTATTACTAAAAGCTTTTAGTATTGCTTCATCTTTATCCATGCCTAAAACTCGAAGAAGTGATGTAACAGCAAATTTACGTTTTTTATCTACACGTACATATACAGCACCATCAGTATCTGATTCAATTTCTATCCAAACTCCACGAGCAGGAATAATTTTTGCTCCGAAAAATCTTTTAGCTTTTAATTCTTGTTCAGTAAAAAATACTCCGAAACTTCTTGTGAGCTGTGGAACAATAACACGCTCAACTCCGTTTATGATGAATGTTCCATGTTTGGTCATTAGAGGAACATCTGCCATAAAAATTTCTTGCTCTTTTGAAGTTCCAAGTCCTTTGTTCAAAAGCTTGACGCGAGCTTTAAGGCCACCTTCGTAAGTCAGCTTGTTTATCTTTGTATATTCTTCATCAAATTTTGATTCACCTAAAGAAAATGAAGTAAAATCCAACTGAAATTTCTTTTCAGAATAGTCGTTGATAGGAGAAAATTCTTTGAAGACTTCCTTCAAACCACTTTCTATTAACCAATTAAAAGAAACCAATTGATTTTCTATTAAATTTGGAAACGGAACTAATGGCTTCTTGTAACGCGCAAAATACTTCTTCTCTCGTGTAGCTGTTTTTTTCATAATAATATATAAAAACCAGAAAAAACTAAGGTGACCAAACCTCGGTATTATTTTCTATTTATAATTGTTGGCAATGATATTTTTTAACACAAGTGTAGTTAAAAACTTAATAAACGAGGATTGATTTGCCATAACTCAATCTATTCAATCTGGGCTTTATCCTATCTTATTTAAGTTGTTTTGTCAACTAATACAACTTAATTTAATTAAAAACTTGAAAACATTTAAATAAGTATTATTTCGTTTTATTTTTCCATTCTTCAATATTTTTCTGATGTCCTGAAAGTAATACTGATGGAACTTTATATTTTTTTTTATTATGAATTAAAATTTCAGGACGAGTATATATTTCACTTGATGATATCCTTTCTTCCTCACGGGAATTAAAATTTCCAAGAACTCCCTCTATTTGTCGAGAAATAGAATCAACTAATATCATAGCTGGAATTTCCCCACCCGTTAGAACATAATCCCCTATTGATATCTGTTTTGTTTTTAGGATTTTATCAACACGTGCATCTATTCCCTCGTATCTGCCACAAATCATAATTATATCTGTATATTTTTTTGCAAAATTTTTAGCAATTTTTGTATCAAATTTTTCTGCAGTAGGAACAAAATTAATGATCAAAATTTTAGAGATCAAACTTTGTTTCAGAGGTACAACCGCCGAAGCCAATTGCGGTTGGACCTCTGAAAATCGTCTTTTTAAGTTTGATTTTTTATTCTTAATTCTTAATTCGTAATTCTTAATTTTCATCAAGGTTGATTCCACTGCCTTGATTACAGGCTCAGCTCTCATCACCATCCCAGGTCCGCCACCGTAAGGTCTATCATCAACTTGAAGTGAGACATTTCCATCTGGCCAAACTTTTTTATATTTACCAGTAACAAATTTGCGAGGATTCACAAATGTAACTTTTATTCTTTTTTCTTTAATTGCCCTACCTAAAATAGACTCATTTAAATATGAGTCAAACATTTCGGGGAATAAAGTTATGATGTGAAAATTCATATTTGCATAGTAACATAAGAAAAGCCCGCCGGCTATGCCGGCGGGCTTTTCTTTAATTCGTAATTATTAATTCCTAATTCGTAATTATCTCTAGATCCCTTTAAGGTCATCCAATGCTGCATCAACTGATTTAGATGCTTCACTTGCAGTCATGACTGCGGGTTGTTCTGCTGTAACTGTTTCAATCCTACCACCTTCTGGTTCATTAATCTTTAAGTTAACACGAGCATTATTTTTCATACCAATGACTCTTAACAGAGTTCTTATTGCCTTTGCTGTATTTCCCTGGCGACCAATAATTTTACCCATATCTGCGGAGTTGACTGTCATTGTTATAAGTACTCCCATCTCATCTACTGTACGGTCGATTTTCACATCATCTGGATTATCAACCAAAGCTTTCACTATGTATTCTAAAAATGCTTTATCATCTGCTACCATATATCTTTTATAGTATTATTCTTAAATTCTTTCGCAGTGTACCGACTACAAACTGCTCTATTTTGTATTGTATCATATAATTCTTTTTCTTTGCAATAACAAAACACCCCGACGTGTCGTCGGGATGTTTTGTTTAAAATTTTATGATTTCTTTAGTTCTTTACGAGCCTTAGTTGGAGATTTTTTTGATAAAACATTCTTCTTTTTACCAGGAACCAACTTTTGATGAACAAGGAAGTTATGAACCGTATCAGACACTTGAGCTCCTTGACCTATCCAGTAAGCTACGCGATCTTGCTTGAACAATACTTCACCTTTTTTTAAATTATATGAACCTAGGATTTCTAAAAATTTACCACTCTTTGCAGAATTCTTAGAATCTGTCAAAAGAACTCGAAAAGCTGGATCATTTTTGCGCCCTATTCTTTGTAGTCTTATCTTTAACATAGCGTCATACTACCATAAAGATATTAATGAATCAACCCCCACACCTACTTTTTCATAACTTTTATATTATGCCGTTATTTAACCTTTAAAAATAGATTAATTATTTGCTGTAATGATAATTATAAATAATAATATTTTCAAAGCATAATAATGGAAAAGTGGGTGTGGAGATCAAGCCCCCACACCTATATTTTTATTATTATGATTACATAATTTATATTTTTATAGTTTATACATAAAAAACAGAGACAAATATTTCTTCACTAAATTGATTGAAAATCAATAAAAATATAGGTGTGGAGGAAGTATTTTATGCTATAATCCGATTATGAAAGAACATACTAAAACTAAACATTCTGACCGCCACATTGAAGGTATCATAAACATCTCAGCCCGCGGTACTGGGTCTGTCCGCATAAGTGGTGGAGACGAAGTTATAGAAATTGAACATAGTTTTTTAAGAACTGCCTGTAATGGAGATACCGTTGCCGTATTGATACACCCAAAAAAGAATGATGGGACTCTAACTGGTGAAGTCACAACAATACTCAATCGTTCAAAGAAAGGATATGCTGGTGTTTTAGAAAAAGAAAACGATTTATATTTTTTAATACCTTCAGATTTAAAAATGTATTCGGATATAATAATCCCAGAAAACAAATTAAACGGAGCAAAGGTTGGACAAAAAGTTTTTGTAATTATTACAGAATGGAAAGATGCAAAAAAGGCTCCTGTTGGACAGGTTGAAAAAGTCCTTGGAATGCCAATGGAACACAATGCGGAAATGGAAGCGATTGCACTTGAAAAAGGATTTGATGCAACATTCCCTCCTGTTGTCCTAAAAGAAGCTGAAAAAATTTCTAGTATTGGAATTACAAACGAAGACATAAAAGAAAGAAGAGACATTAGAGATACAACAACTTTTACAATCGATCCCATCGATGCAAAAGATTTTGACGATGCAATTTCTTTCAAAAAACTTCCAAATGGACATTATGAAATTGGTGTTCATATTGCAGATGTATCACATTATGTAAGGCTAGGAACAGAATTAGATAAAGAGGCAAACCATCGTGGAACTTCTGTATACTTAGTGGACAGAACAATCCCTATGCTACCAGAGGAACTTTCCAATGGAATATGTAGTTTAAATGAGGACGTAGACAGATTAACATTTTCGGCTATTTTTGAATTAGACAAATCGGGTACAATCCACAATGAATGGTTTGGTAGAACTATTATTCACTCTAATAAAAGATTTAGTTATGAGGAAGCTCAACAAGTTTTAGATAATAAAAGTGGAATACTTTTCGAAGAACTTTCTACTCTTAATAGTATTGCTAAAAAACTTCTAAAGAAACGTTTTGATGAGGGAGCTATCTCACTTGAACAAGACGAGGTTAAATTTGAATTAGATAAAAATGGTGTTCCTATTTCTGTTTATACAAAAGTACGTGGTGATACAAATAAACTAGTCGAGGAATATATGCTTCTAGCAAACCGCAGGGTTGCTGAATTCATGTCTAGTAAAAAACCAGGAGTAGGAGGTGTATTTTTATATAGAATACACGACTTACCAAATAAAGATAAAATAAGAGATTTGGTTGCCTTCTTAAAGAGACTTGGGTATAAAGTTATATTAAAAAACGGAGTAATTCCTTCAAAAGAAATGAATGAATTGATTGGTAAAATAGAACACAGCCCAATGCGAAATACTATAAATAGTGCAATTATTCGAACAATGGCAAAAGCTATTTATTCAACAAAAAATATAGGTCACTATGGACTTGGTTTTAAATATTATACTCATTTTACTTCCCCTATTCGTAGATACCCCGATGTTATTGTTCATCGTCTTCTTTCTGATTTTTTGGAAAACAAAGCTATACCAAAAGAAAAATGGTTTGAATATGAAAAAATTAGCCAAGATGCATCACTCAGAGAAAAGGAGGCTGCTGATGCAGAGCGAGCTTCTATCAAATATAAACAAGTTGAATATATGTCTAGTCGTATTGGTCAAAAATATGATGGAATAATTACAGGAGTTACTGAATGGGGACTATACATAGAGGACAAAAAAACCAAATGCGAAGGAATGGTTCGAATGAGAGATTTGAAAGATGATTTTTATGTATTCGATAAAGAAGGAATGAGTATAAAAGGAAAGAAAACTCATAAAAAATATACATTTGGAGATACAATTAAATTTGTAGTTAAAAATGCTGATATGAATAAAAAAACTATAGACTACGAGATAAAATAAATCCCCACACCTATATTTTTATTATTATGATTACATAATGTATACTTTATATATTAACTTCAATTACAAATAATTTATTATCTATTTTTAAAACAGGATGAAAATCTATAAAAATATAGGTGTGGAGGTAAACCAATGAAAAAAGAAAATACTAAAATCATTTTAATATCATTATTTATATCAATGGCATTTTTTACTGTCGGAATATTTACAATAAATAAAATAAATATAAAATCCAATAATCAAAGTGCTCTGGCTGTAAAAATATTGGAAAACCAAAAAGAAAAAACCCCCGCAATAGAAAATAAAAATACTACCCTATTTTTTGTTGGAGATATAATGCTCACACGTGGAGTTAAAAGTTCTGTTGATAAAAATTTTAATGGAGATTATAGCAAATTATTTGAAAATGTAACTCAATTAAAAGAATCAGATATTTTATTTGGAAATTTTGAAGGTGATGTTTCAGATGTAGGAAATAATGTTGGAAGTATATATTCTTTTAGGATGGATCCTAAGGTTTTACCAGCATTGAAAGATGCGGGATTTGATATAGTTTCATTTGCCAACAATCATGTTGGGGATTGGAATGTCGCTGCTTTCAAAGATTCCTTAGCGCGAATGAAAGATATAGGAATATTAAAGACAGGCGCAGGTATAAACAAAGAAGACGCCTCAACTCCCACAATTATCGAAAAAAATGGAACAAAATTTGGTTTCTTGGGATTTTCAGATGTTGGACCAAATTGGTTAGAAGCTAAAGATAATAATCCTGGTATTCTTCTAGCAAGCGACCCAAAATTAAGTGAAATAATACAAAGTGCAAAAACAAAAGTTGATGTGCTTATTGTCTCTTTCCACTGGGGAGTTGAATATAAAACTATACACAATAAACACCAAGAAAATCTAGCTCATATTGCAATAGATAGTGGTGCTGATATGGTAATAGGACACCATCCACATGTCATGGAAGATATAGAAGAATATAAAGGTAAACCTATTGTCTACTCCTTAGGAAACTTTATTTTCGACCAAAGTTTTTCAAAAGATACAATGCGTGGAATGTTTTTCTCTGTAAAATATGATGGCAAAAATTTAATAGAAACTGATAATAAAATAATCACCTTAAATAAACAATTTCAGCCAGAAGGAATTTTTAATAAAGAAGATATTTTAGAAAAAGATAATAAGGAAAACAAAGATAAAATAGTATCTATACTATGCCCAAAATCAAATAAAAATTATAAAGATATGGCTCTACTTGATGTCGGGCAACAAACGAGTCTTCCAGACGAAACATATGTTCCAGAAAATTTAGCTTTACTTGACACTCTATCAAGTACAAAAAAAGATATTTGTTTAATTAAAGAAGCAAAAGACTCATTTGAATCTATGGTTAAAGCATCTAAAAATGAAGGCTATCTTATAAAAGCAAGTTCAGGATTTAGGAGTTATGAAACTCAAAAATATATCTTCTCAAGTGCTCTAAAAGAAAACGAGCAAAATACAATAATTTCTATTGCAAAACCAGGTTATTCTGAACATCAGCTTGGAACAACAGTTGATATTACAGGATCATCTATAAGTTACAGCGGGGCTTCTGATCTTTTTGATAAAACTCCAGAAGATGAATGGCTCAAAAAAAATTCATACCTTTATGGTTTTGTGCAAAGCTATCCAAAAGATAAAGAAAATATCACAGGTTATAGATATGAACCTTGGCATTATCGTTTTGTTGGGATAGAAAAGGCAAATGAAATAATAAAAAGTGATCAAACAATTAATGAATATCTTGCAGTAAAATATTAAAAAACCACCACCCGAAAGTGATGGTTTTTTGTAGTTTTATTAACTACAGAATTTTCTCAGCCTATTTTTTAGAATTTGAATGAGAATAATAGATGGGTCTGTATACGCTCGTAACTTCGAGCAAATGTTCAACGATGATCCATAAACTCTGACCAGGTAAAACCTCTTCGTAAAATTCAAAATGTCGATTATCAGGAAATCGACATAGAATAAGTTGCCCTGGTTGAATTAATTTAGGATTCTGAATCCCATTTAATTCAACAATAAGGTCAACCATCTCCTGAATGTCCTTATTCAGGATTTTGATTTTTACAGGGGCAGGAGAAAGATTTAAATCCTTTTTCCCAATAACAGAATCAACTGTCATAAGAAAATCAGGAATCTGATCTTTTTCTTCTACTTCCATTTTCCAGGAAATAGCCTCGTCTCTGTTCGGTACTTTGTTTTGTTTTTTTTCTGTCAAAACAAAACAAACTGCTGTTATAGAAAGCAGTATCATTACAAGGAACTTTTTCATAATAATGTTTTTTTAATTTATGAAATATATTTTAAATTTTTATTATTATATCACAATTTTATATAAAAGTCAAAAGAATCGTATAGGTTCAATAGTTTGGCACCACTTGAAGTAATATCATAAATATAAATTACCGCACCAAACCTATAGGTTTGGTGCGGTAAAACTATAATTTTACCTATTTAAAATAAAAACCCTTTATTTTAAGGGTTTTTATTTAGCGTATGCAGTTGCATCTTCCATATGTATAGATAGAAGTTTAGAAGCACCTTCTGAGCTCATTGTAACTCCATAGAGAACTTGTGCTCGAGACATCGTCTCTCTATTGTGAGTCACAACTATAAGCTGTGAATACTGCGAAAGATTTTCTAACATATTCCCATATTTACGAGAGTTGGCTTCATCAAGAGCTGCATCTGTCTCATCAAGAACTAAAAATGGTGGTGGATTTACTTGTGAAATTGCAAACAATAAAGCAATGGAAGTAAGTGACCTTTCTCCTCCTGAGAGCATATGTAAGTCTTTTACTTTTTTATGAGGAAGGTTTACATTTATTTCTATTCCTCTCTCAAAACCAATTTCATTTTCTTCTTCATCATTTTCACTTTCAACCTCTTCTCCTTCTGCTATAGACTCATCGTTTTTCTTTGGCTTTTTATGTTCCATAGTGATAGAAAGAAATGCTCCTCCACCTCCAAACATGAGCGCGAAAAATTCTTGAAATTGTTTATTTATTTTTTCTACGCCCCCTTTAAATTCAGTATCTAATTTTTCTTTTAATTCTTGGATTAAAATATTACAATCTTTTATACTCTTATTTAAGTCATCAATTTCTTTTGCCAGAAATGCATCTCGCTCTGTGGTTTCTTCATATTCTTTTATAATATCTCCACCTCCACCACTGCCTGCATCTTCAATCTTTATCTTTATACGTTCTATCTTTCGATGAAGTTCGTCCTGAGAAGAACGAACAATATCTCCCTCTGCCTCAATTTGAGCAAAGGAAATTATCTCTCTTCCTATTAAAACACCTGCTTCAGCAAGCTCCATTTCAAAAGCATTCTTTATCATTAAAAGTTTCTCTTCCTCAAAAGAAAGTGAATGAGTATTCGAGGTTACTTCATTTCTCTCGCGGAGTAATTCATATAATACACGTTCTCCGTCTCGATATGAGGCCTGATTTTCCTGTTCTTTTTGTTTCAATTGAGAAATAATATTTAATACATCTCTCTCGTCATTTTGTGTTTTTTCTATTTCTTTTATAATTTCTTCTTTTGTTTTTACAACTTCTTTATATTCAGCATTATCATCCAAAGAAATATTTTCTACTTCACTTTTATCTTTATTGTCAAAAAATTCTCCGAGCTGAGCTTTAATATTTTTTAATACATCAATAATATTTTGTAAATTTTCTATCTTTATTGCTTCGTCAATACGAGTAGAAATATCAGAAATAAATTCTCTCCATTCTGTTTCTCCAATTACTTTATTTTTTGTTTCTTTTACACGAGTATATTGATGCTCTATTCCTTCAATAATCCCCTCAATACGTCCCAACTTTCTAACTAGTTCATTTTTTGCTCCTCTAATAGATGAAACTTTATTTTCATTTTCTTCTATTTCTTTGGCATAAATATTTTCTACTTGATTTTCTTTATTCTTTTTTTGTAATTCCTCAATTCGATAATCAAGTGAGATTCCTTTTTCGTTTAACGAGTCTCTTAAAACTTTTAATCTTTTCGTTTCTTTATTTATATAAGTACCCTCGTTTGAAAGATATGTTCTATATAGATTACGCAAATCCTCACGCATTTCACGAGCTTTTTCAACAACCTGTACCTGCTTTTTTAAAAATGCCAAGTGTGGAGCAATCTCACGACGAAGAGCTTGGACTTCTTTTATATTTAAAAGAGTTTTATCTAATTTTCGTGTCGATTCTTTTATTCTAAATTGATATACCTTAAGACCAAGAGCATCTTCTATCATTCCACGACGTTCTTTATTTGAAGCATTCAAA
>Ga0209124_10000578_pt1 | contig 18605 bp, 21 predicted proteins | sample BarGraIncu01122A_FD_184502 | JGI IMG/M metagenome (GOLD analysis project Ga0209124, IMG submission 184502) | Arctic peat soil microbial communities from Barrow, Alaska - Barrow Graham LP Incubations 011-22A (SPAdes) (version 2) | ecosystem: Environmental > Terrestrial > Soil > Wetlands > Peat...
CTGTGGCGTCCGTTGCGGCATGGCTACGCCTTGCTGGTGGTCATGGTGGGGTGGGTGTTGTTCCGCGCCGGGAGTTTTGGGCAGGCGATGGATTTTCTGGGCAACCTGGTGGGGATTAGCTCCGGGGCCGGCCACGGCTACAAAGTTGCGCGGTATTGGAGCCATGAGCTGGCGTGCTCGATTGTCTGCGGCCTGATATTCGCCATGCCGGCGTGGGGCTGGATTTGCAATTGCGCCCGGGGCTTGCAGCGGCGTATGCCTGAGGTTGTGCAGCCGGCGGCACAGGCGGCGGGAATGGCGCTGCAATTGTTCCTGGTGGTGGCGTTGCTGCTGATTTCGGCCTCATGGCTGTCGGGCGGCACCTATAACCCGTTCATCTATTTCCGATTCTAAGGCCGCATGAACTCCGAAGTCACAATCAGGAAACTACGCGCGGTTTTTGAAACGCTGACCATTGTCGCGTTCATAGCATTGCTCTGGCTGCCAACGCTTGATCATTTTTTTCAACTCGACCACGCGCGGAAAACCGTGGAAAACCGGCTGCCGGCGAAATGGCCGCAATTTGCCGGGATCGGGCGGAGCCGGGATTTTGTCACCGGCGTCGAAAGTTATTTCAACGACCATTTTGGTTTCCGCAAGCGGCTCGTCCGCTGGAACAATCATTGGAAGGGCCAGTTGTTCCACGACGCTTCGGGCAATGACGTCCTGATCGGGCGCGACGGGTGGTTGTTCTATTCAGGATGCGAGATGCTCCAACACTGGACCCGCGAAACGATCTTCAGCGAGCAGGACCTTGAGAACTGGCGTCGGCTGCTGGAGTTACGAAGGGATTGGCTGCGCGAGCGCGGGATCAAGTACGTTTTCGTAGTGCCGCCGGACAAGCACACCGTTTATCCCGAGTATCTGCCGGCTTGGATGGAAAAGAGCGCGAAACCCTCGAAGGTTCAGCAACTGGCGGAGTATATAAAAGCCCACTCGACGGTGGAGATGCTGGATTTGAGCCAGACGCTGATCGACGCCAAGAAGCTGCGTGTCGTTTACCTCAAAACGGACACGCATTGGAACCTGTTCGGCGGTTTTGTGGGCTATCGGGTGGTGATGGAAGCCCTGGCCCGGCAGTTGCCCGGGCTGGAACCCCTGCCGCTGGACGCCTACGACTGGAAACCCATAGCGCGGGATCCGGGGGATTTGACCATCATGATGGGGAGGGCGGAGGGCTACCCGGAAACTCAAGCCATGGAATCCGTCGCCTTGAAGCCGCTGCCCAATCCCAAGATGATGACCGATCCCGCGCGTCTTCCCCTGAGCGGAACGAGGGAGGCTGCCTGGCCGCGTATTTCGGTGAACGACAAGGCCGCCGGCAAAGCGATCGTCTTCCGTGATTCCTTCGCCACCCTTTGGTATCCGTTCCTGGGCCAGCATTTCAGGGAAGTCCTTTACATCTGGCATTACGATTGGGACCGCCAGCTTATCGAAAAGGAAAAGCCGGACGTGGTGATTGATGAGATGGTGGAGCGGTTTTTCAACAACGAAGACCCGGTTGCCCTGGCGCGCAAAGATCAATCTCCGGCAACCAACGCCCCTGCCGGCCTTGCCACCGGAGAAACAGAAGTCCCCGCCGACGAATCCGATTGACGTGTTCCGCAATTGGATAATCCGCGCCGGATAATTCGCGTTTGACGGCAAACCCTCTCTTCAGGACAATTAACGGCTCGATTCAAAAACATGGTTTTTAGTTCGCCGATTTTTCTATTTCTCTTCCTGCCGGCGGTGTTGGCTTGCACCGCTCTGCCGGGGCTGAAGCTGCGCAATTTGCTTCTGCTGGCCTTCAGCCTCGTGTTCTATGCCTGGGGCGAAGTTATCTTCGGGTCGCCGATGTCGCGCAGCATTTTTTCGGTGTCGTTATCGCACGGGCCGGTAATGTTTCTTGTTGAACCGGAAGCCAAACCATTGCTCCAGTTTCAGCATGATGCGATGTTTTTTTTCGCGGGAAGTGGGTTGGTGATTCGGATCGGCCTGAAAAATCCCATCCGCTTTCGGCAGCCAGTCTTGAACGACCTTGGGATGCGTGCCCGAAAATAATTTCAAGACCTTGGAATCAATTTTGGAATAATCCACCGCCGCCAGCGTCCGGTCGTTCCAGAATTTGAGCACACTCGCGGACTTCAAATTCATCTGCGCCTCGCTGCGCGCCCAGCCATAGTGGAAAATCGTCGCGCCCGTGTGCGCCGCGCGCGGCTGGCGCGATTTTTTGTGGCCAACCACGACGTTGAAAAACAAAGCCTCGCTCGACCACGCGGGAATCGTGTTGCGGATGATCCTCACCTCGCGGCGATACCAGCCGGGCGACCACGCGATGGTGTTGACGTTGCCGTAAAAATGCAGGTAGTCAAACGCCAGCGCCTCCACGCGTTCGTCGTCCAAATATTTTTCCATCGCCGCGCGGATTTTCGTCAGGTCGTTTTCGTGCAGCACTTCGTCGGCTTCGAGGTAAAACGCCCAGTCGCCGGTGCAGTTGAACAGCGCAATGGATTTTTGCTGGCCATAAACAAAGCCTTTCACCGAATAATCACTGCGGATGCGCTCGTTCCACTGCGTCGGGATGATGCGGATTTTCGGGTCGCCGATGTTGCGCACCATTTTTTCCGTGTCGTCGTCGCACGGGCCGAGCGCCACGACAAATTCATCCACGATCGGCAAAATGGAGCGGATGGATGCGACGAACGGATAGCCGAGCTTCTGTCCATTGCGCAGAAAAGTGAATCCGCTGACTTTCATGCGCCGATGCTAACCTGCATTGCGCGTCAGTCGCCAAACAATTTTTTCAACTGCTCGCGGGCCGCGGTCTCACGGGAATGGCCGGCTGCTTTCGACTCCCAAGTGCGGCGGACAAATTCGAAATACTCGCAGAAATTGCCGGCGTGCTTTTCCAGCACCGGCTCAGCCCGGCGCTCGCGGCATTGCTGGGCCGCGCGCGGGTCGTAGTGCACGCAGTTCAGGCAGACGCGCAGGTCCGCCCGGCATTTCATGCAGATTTCACCGCGTCCCGGCTGGCCGGTCAGGGTCCATTCCTCGCCGCAGTTGTGGCAGTGTCGGGTCATGCAATTTTCAATTTGAAGCTGTTGTCAATTTGGCTTCTCAACTCATTCGTAGAATACGACGAGCGGGCTGGAATTCGGAGAATCGGAATGTCTGCCTGTTGCAGCGCGGCATCTAAAAAGTCATCGCGCTCTTCCCGGTCAGAACGTCTGTGACTTTTGTCGTCCAACTCGATGATTCCAACAATACGAAAACTTTTTCGGTCACAAAGGACAAAATCCACGTGCTTGCTCGTGATACGGTTCAAGGCTGATTGCCGACCGCTTCGATTTTCTCCTTGCGCCAGCTTCACAATGTCTGCGAGTCGAACCTTCGCGAACAGGCGGAACTGACTACCGGCCACTTGTTCCAGAACTCCGAAAAACGAACACTCGGCGGGCGTCAGCAGAGCATCTTGCGATTCATAAACAGCAGTGTCAGGTGCCGTCTTTCCAAGTGAACTGCCACCGCGCAATTTGATAATGATTGCCGCGACCAGCACCAACCCGACCAAAACGACGAGAAGAATCAGTGGAAAAAGTAAAGTGATGTGCATGACGACAAACTTTAACCTCGTAAATCGTAAATCGTAAATCGTAAATTGGCGGCAAACCATCCGGCATGAAAAAGGTCTTGGCTTCACTTTTCTGGCTCCTGCTCGCCCTGGCCGGCGCGGCAGCGTATGCCACGCTCGCGTTTCGCCTGAGCGAGCCAATCAACTCCGCCTATATTCTCATCGCGGCGATTTGCACCTACGCCATCGGGTATCGGTTTTATTCCAAATGGATTGCCGCGCGCCTGCTGGCGCTCAACGACCGCCGCGCCACACCCTGCGAAGTCCACGACGACGGCAAGGATTTCGTCAAAACGAACAAATGGGTTGTCTTCGGCCATCACTTCGCGGCCATTGCCGGGCCGGGCCCGCTGGTTGGCCCGGTGCTGGCGGCGCAATTCGGTTATCTGCCGGGGACGTTGTGGATTCTCATCGGCGTTGTGCTGGGTGGCGCGGTGCAGGACTTCGTCATTTTGTTTTGCTCGATGCGGCGCGACGGCAAATCGCTCGGCCAGATGGTCAAGGAGGAATTGAATTCGCCGGCCGGCTTCATCGCGGTGCTGGCGATTCTGGCCATCCTGGTGATTTTGCTCGCGGTCCTCGCGCTCGTCGTGGTCAAAGCCCTCGCCGAAAGTCCCTGGGGCATTTTCACCGTGAGTGCAACAATTCCCATTGCGCTGTTCATGGGCGGTTACATGCGGTTCTGGCGGGTGGGCAAAGTGCTCGAAGCCTCGGCCATCGGCGCCGGGCTGCTGTTGCTGGCGGTGTGGGGTGGCAAACTGGTTTACGAAAATCCGCACTGGTCACAGGTCTTCGGCCTGAGCGACATCACGCTGGCCTGGGCGATCATTGTTTATGGCCTGGCGGCAAGCGTGCTGCCGGTGTGGCTGTTGCTCGCGCCGCGCGATTATCTCAGCACCTTCATGAAACTCGGCACGATCTTCGCGCTCGCGTTCGGCATTCTGCTGGTGCTGCCCGATTTGAAAATGCCCGCGCTGACGCAATTCACGGATGGTTCCGGCCTGGTCGTGGCCGGAAAAATCTTTCCGTTCTGCTTCATCACCATCGCGTGCGGCTCGATTTCCGGTTTTCACACGCTCATCGCCAGCGGCACAACGCCCAAGCTCATCACGCGCGAGAGCTACGCGCGGTCCATCGGCTACGGCGCCATGTGCCTCGAATCGCTCGTGGCCATCATGGCCATCATCGCCGCGTGCGCGCTGGACCCGGGCGTCTATCTGAGCATGAACGTGAAAGGCGAGGCGGCGGCGACCGTGGCCAGGGTGACGGCGCTCGGTTTTCCCGTGACGGTGGAACAAATGAACGGGCTGGCCGGTCAAATCGGCGAGAAATCACTGTTTGGCCGCACCGGCGGCGCGGCGACACTGGCCGTCGGCATGGCGCAAATTTTCTCCCGGGTCGTCAACGGCCGCTGGCTCGATCTGTGGTACCACTTCGCCATCATGTTCGAGGCGCTGTTCATCCTGACCACGGTTGATGCCGGCACCCGCGTGGGCCGCTATATTCTCCAGGATTTTCTCGGCCACGTCTGGAAGCCGCTGGGCGATACGCGCAGTCTCCGCGCCAATTTGGTGGCCAGCGGATTGATGGTGGGGGGCTGGGGTTGCTTCCTGATCCAGGGCGTGCGCGATCCGCTGGGTGGCATTAATTCGCTCTGGCCGCTGTTTGGGATCGCCAACCAGATGCTTGCCGCCATCGCGCTGTGCCTGGCCACGACGATTATTTTAAAAATGCAGCTTGGAGCGCCGGCCTCCGGCACGGCACGAATCGGGAAGCACGCCGTGCCGGAGGCCGGCGTTCCAAGGCGTTCACCGGCGTTGGCGCTCATCACGTTGGTTCCGCTCATTTGGCTGGTGGCGGTGACCTTCACTGCCGGCGTGGAAAAAATCTTCCATTCCGACGCGCGCATCGGATTTCTGGCGCAGGCAAAAATGCTGGCCGAAAAAACACCCGCCTTGCAAAATGCGCTCGACAACGTAAACACTGCGGCCGATGTGACCGCAATTGACGCCGCTCAAAAAGCGTTGCACGCAAACCGCACGCTCCGGTTCAACAACCTCCTCGACGCCGCCGTCGCCGGAATTTTTCTGGCTCTTGTCCTCGCGATTGTTTTGTTAAGCTTGCGCGAGTGGTTTTTGCTGCTGTCGCGCCGCAAACCGGCGGTGTTGCACGAGACGGAACCGGTCTGGTTGCCGGATTACGCGGTGGTGGAAGGGGGGCGCAAATTTAGCGGCGCGGCCGGCACCGCCGCCCTGGCGCTGGCGCTGGCGAAGGAATGGTCCGGCGAATCGCATCTGGAACGCGCGCAACAGCAGCAGGCGCGGGCGGTTTGCGAATGTCATCCCGCGAATGCGCAGCAGGTTTACGTGGAAGCCACCGAACAGCGGTTCAATGGCGTGCGGCGTTGTTGTTGAGAAAACATGAAAATCGGTTTATTTGGCGGTTCGTTTGACCCGGTTCACCTGGGACATCTGCTCGTCGCGCAGGCGGCGGTGGAGGAACTGGACCTGGACCGGCTGTTTTTCATTCCGGCGGCGCAATCGCCGTTCAAGCCGGAAAGCCAGCCCGCGCCGGCATCCGCCCGCCTGCAATGGCTGCGGCTCGCGCTCGCGGGCAAGACGAATTGTGAAGTGGACGACCAGGAAATTCGCCGGGGTGGCGTTTCCTACACCATCGAAACCCTGCGCAACTTCGTGAAACGATTCCCGAAGGCGCAGTTGTTTTATCTCATCGGCGCCGACAACGCGGCGAAACTCAACGAATGGCGCGAAGCCGGCGAATTGGCGAAGCTCTCGGAATTTGTCGCGATTCCGCGACCAGGTGGTGCGGCGGCGAATTTTCCGCCACCGTTTCGCGGACGAATGCTCAAGGGTTTTCCGCTGGGCGTGTCATCGTCGGAAATCCGCGCGCGGGTGAAGACGGGTTTGCCGATAGACCAACTCGTACCGCCGCCCGTGGCGGAAGCCATTCGCAATAGCCGGCTTTATCTTTGACTGATCGTCCTCCTCCTCGTCCTCGTTCTCGTACTCGAACAACCGAGGACGAGAACGAGAAGGATTTCAGGCCCAAAAATTTATTCGTGTCCATCCGTATCCATCCGTGGTTAAATCCTTTCCGGCAAATATGGATTCAAAAAAACTCGCCCGGCTCTGCCGCGAATTCGCGGACAACAAAAAGGCGGAAAATATTATCATCCTCGACGTGCATGATCTGTCGTCGGTGACGGATTATTTCGTGATTGCGTCCGGCACGAGCGAACCGCACCTGCGCGCGATTGTGGACGAAATCACCGACCAACTGCGCGACGGGCACGATGTGCGTCCGCTCGCGGTGGACGGAACGGTGCATGGCGCGTGGGTGGTGCTGGATTTCTTTGACGTGATCGTCCACATCATGCGGCAGGAAGCGCGCGAGCGTTACGATTTGGAAAGTCTTTGGGGTGACGCGGCGCGGGTGAAAGTGAAATTGAGGAAGAAAACCACCCGAAAAAATTTGTAAGAGCCGCCGGCCGGAGGCTCGTTTCGAAAAATCAGGGTCTCCTTACGTCATCTCCTGCGAGTTGCTCTTCGTTGGTATTTCGTTCGACGCTTTCACCATTTCTTCGAGGAGTTTTTTGAAATCCTCCAAACCGGTGGACGGGATGATGATGGTGTCGCGTCGTCCGCCGACGTCTTCGGTGATGCGCAGGAACCGGCCGCGCGGATTTTCCTTAAGCGTGAAAACGAAGGTTTTGCGCTCGATTTGAATCTTCTCGCTCTTCAGCGTGTCCTCTTGAACCGGCGGTTTGGGCTGGCTGTAAGGCCGATACCCGAATGGTGATGGTCGCTCGTTTGAGATCATAATTTCCCGCTGAAGACGCCCTTAGCGCCCACTCCAGCTCTACTAGGATTTTCGACCGCAACGGCCGTTTGTCAACTGACAAAATCTACAAAATGTTGGCGGCCAGTTCGGCGAGTTCAGAGCGTTCGCCCTTTTGCAATTCGATGTGCGCGGCGATGGCTTCGCTGCGGAACCGGCTGACGATGTAATTAAATCCGTTCGATGACGAGTCCACGTAGGGGTTGTCAATCTGGTACGGGTCGCCGGTGAAAATGATTTTGGTGCCGCTGCCGACGCGCGTGATGATGGTCTTGGTTTCGAGCGGTGTCAGGTTTTGTGCCTCGTCAATGATCATGAACTGGTTCGCGATGCTGCGTCCACGAATGTAACTCAGCGCCTCGACGACGATGCTGCCGGAGCGCATGAGATCGGTGCTGCGGCGATGGTCGTGCCCCATGTTCAGGTCGCTCAACATTTCGAGCGCGTCGTGAATCGGCTGCATCCACGGCGCGAGTTTTTCCTCGAGCGACCCGGGCAAAAAGCCCAGTTCCTTGCCCATCGAAATCGTCGGGCGCGCGACGACGAGCCGGCGGAATTCGCGGTCGATCACGGTGCGCTTCAATCCGGCGGCCATGGCGAGCAACGTTTTTCCGGTACCGGCCTTGCCCATGAGCGTGACGAGTTTAACGCGGTCGTCGAGCAGCGCGTCAAAGGCGAAGTGCTGTTCGCGGTTGCGCGGCTTGATGCCCCAGACCCCTTCGCGGCAGTCAATGATCGGGATCAGCTTCGTGCCGGTGGCGTCCACCTTGGTCAGCGCGGTGCGTTTGGGATTCGTTTCGTCGGTGAGCGTGCAGTATTCGTTCGGAAAATATTGTTTGCCGGAGTCCAGGCCCAATTCGCCGTTGGCGCGGAACGCGGCCATTTTGTTCGTGGCGACGGACATTTCCATCATGCCGGTGTAAAGGTCGGTGATGAACACGCGGTCGGTTTCGTAATCCTCGGCCTGCAAACCCAGCGCGTCGGCCTTGATGCGGAGGTTGATGTCCTTGCTGACGAGCACCGTGAGATTTTTGGGTTGCGCTTTTTGAATGCTCGCGGCGAGCGAAAGAATCCGGCTGTCCACGCTGTTGCCATTGGCGTGAGCGTCGCCGTTGACGTGGCCGTTCTTTTGAAAGGCGATTTGTAATTTGCCGCCGTTGGGCAATTTCACGCCTTCGCTCAGGCTGCCCTCGCCGCGGAAACCGTCGAGCATCCGCGACACGCTGCGCGCGTTCTGGCCCAGTTCGCTGGACTCGCGCTTGAAGCGGTCAATTTCCTCGATGACTTCAATGGGAATCAGGACGTGGTTGTCCGCAAAGCTCAACAACGAGTTGGGGTCGTGAAGCAGGACGTTGGTGTCGACGATGTAATTTTTCACAGCCGTTTGGCGTGTTTCAAAGTTTTCATCCGGCGATGCCAGTTTATGATTTGCGAGTGCGTGGCGGGCAACTGGTAATGGCCGGAGTAGAGAAAATTTTCGAGCATGCCGAACAGATCGAAATCCACAAAGCGCGGCCGGTCTTCGAGCATGAACGGCAGGTGCGTCAACATCATCTCGAACGGAAGCAGCCGCTCTTCCAGCTGCTGGAGCCAGAATTTCTGGTCCTTGCGCCACTGGTCAAGGCAGCCGTGCCCAAATTTGCGTTCTTTGAACCGGAGAAAATCGAGTTGCTCCGGCACGGGCACATTTTCCTTCCAATAAATATCGTTCAGCCGGAACGTCGCGCCCTCGATTTCATTTTCAATGCAGCGCCAGAGGATGGACTGGACGTCGCACCATTTGTTTGGAAACAGGCCAAGTTCGAGTTCTTCGTCGAGATATTTGGCGATGACCTGCGAGTCGTCGCTGACTTCAAACAGCACGTTCTTGCCGTCCTTGATGATCGGCACGCCGTAATAACGCTGCTTGGTGAGTTTCCAGACCCGCGAGCGGTCCTGGTTGGGGATGTTGATGATTTTGAAGCGGACTCCGGCAAATTCCAGGATGCGCCGTTGAACGATGCAGAACGGACTCCACGGAAACTGAATCAACTCAATCATGTCAAAAGTTCAAATTGCGTCACTGACGGGCGCACTTTAGGATTTGCTCTCCACGCTGACAAGCGCAAACACCACTTTACACTTTCGCGCTGCGGGACTAAAGTCGCCACATGGCTTCTGATTACGATGCAACGGAGTTTGTGGACACGGATTTTCAAGCGCACAAATCGCCTTACGGCACGCCCGCACCCAACGACCCGCTCCGTGCGCCGACGCGCGACGAGGTGGACCGCAAGGTCGTCGAGGCGCAGCAAAAACTTGCCGAGTTGAAACGCGCGCAGGAGGATTTGGAGCGCGAACGCGCCGCGCTCGAGGAATTGCGCCGGCGCCAGACGGAATTTCAAACCGGCCGCCAGGAAATGATTCACCATCTCACGCGCGGCCTCGGCCTGCTCGAAGAGGCCGAGTTCAATGCCCGGCGCGATGCCGAGCAAATGGTCAAAACCGTCACCGATTTCCGGGACGCGCTCGATAAAATCCAGGCCATCCACGATGAAACGTGGACGAAGGACAATTTCAGCATCGAACTCACCCGCGGCCTCACCACCATCGAAAACGCGCGCATGGAATGGAACGCCGCGCGACTCAAATTTTCCGTCTTGGACGGCGAGGCGAAGGAAAAATCCGAAACCGGGCCCGTCTCGGCGCCCGCCCTGTCCCCGTTCGCCAATGCCAGTTTTGGCGAGCTGTGCAAATTTGGTCTGGCGATGACCTGGCCGCTGGTGCTGATTGCCTTGGGCGTGCTGGTTGCCGTTTTGATGCGGCACTGAAATTGTCGTATGGCGTCCGCGAAGAAAAAAGTTGACCCGATTTCCGACCGTTCGCGCGCGCTCAACGACCAGATTGCCGCCCTCGAAACCGAAATCCAAAAGCTCGACACGCAACTTCAGCGTGTGCCCACGCCAAAATTTCGTTCCACCGCCATTCCGCACGGGGCGACCGTCACGCGCGCGCCTGAACCGCCGCCGCCTCCACCTGCGCATGAGCCGGTTTTTGAAAAGGTAAACCCGCTGCGAGATGCCGCCGAAACCGCCACACCCGATCAGTTCAACGAACTTGGCATCCGCAAATACGATTTGCCGGCACTCTTCAATCGCCTCCGGAACCATTTCCGCCGGCCGACCACCAGCAATCCGCGGCTCGTCGCCTATCTGGCCGCCGGTGGCGTGCACGGCCTCCGTCCGATGCGCTACGAGAAGCGCGTTGCGCGCAACCGTTTCATCTTTTTCGCCATCGTGTTGTTCGTCATCCTGTTCGGCACCATCTGCGTTTTCATGCGCAGCCACTGAGTGAACCACGGATGAAAGCGCCATCGGTTAAACTGCCGATTTTCACAAGCGACGGCCAATTTGTCGCACATTATTCAGAAAAAGGTCTGGCGGAACTGGACTTTCCTGCCAACGGTAGGGCCGAGCTGCCGCTCGGCCAGAACGCGCAGCAGCTCCCTTCCAAAGTCCGCCGCTGGCATCGGGCGACCGTCGCCGCGTTGAAACAGGTCCTCGCCGGACGTTCGCCCAAGAAATTTCCACCGCTCGATTTATCCGGCGGCACAACGTTTCAACGGCAGGTTTGGAACGCCCTGCGAAAAATCGCCCGTGGCCAGACCAAAAGCTACGGCGAAATCGCCCGCGCCATTGGCAGACCGAGGGCTGTTCGTGCCGTGGGCGGCGCGTGCGGCGCGAACCCGATCCCGGTTTTGGTCCCGTGCCATCGCGTGCTCGCGGCGAACGGGAAATTAGGTGGATTCTCCGGCGGATTGGATTGGAAACGCAAGTTGCTAACGCGCGAAGGTGTTTCCCTGTAGCAGCCGACGTCAGTCGGCTCAAATATTATTTAGAGCGGACTGACGTCCGCTGCTACGTGGATTTGAAATATGCCGGCCCGATGGTGCTTGAGATGGATTTGGTTTTGGTGCTACAAAGATGCCGCACCTGCGGTGTTGGACAGAGACATAACGCAAAATACTTACGAGCTATGAAACCGATTACCGCTATGTGTGCGATGTTAACGCTCTGCTGTGCGTCATGTTCACGGTCACCAGCAAAAGCTCCTGCGACAATTTCACGATTTCAATCGGGGCAGGTATGGACTTTTCATACCTCTACAAACGAGCTACCCAGTGCGGCATTGACTGTCATGCGCGTTGACTTTGACCCGAAGGAGGGACCAATTATTTGTATTATGGTTACAGGGGTGCGGCACACATTTTGGGAAGCAACGAATATGTTTTATCCATTTTCTGAAGATGCTCTCAATCGCAGTGTCGTCGCACTCGTCAGGACGAATGCCCCATTAACAGGCAAGGATTTAGAGGACTTTCGAATGTTTTACGAACTTGTGCGTCAAGATGTCAAGGTGGGTAAATCTGACAAGTGTTTCAAAATAACTGTGGCTGAAGTTTTCGAAGCTAGACGAAAGCAGAAGCTTGAAGAAACCAAACAAAGAAGCAAACCATGGCCTTGGTGGAAATTTTGGCAATAAAGTCCTACGCCTAAATTTATCACCCTGCTGTTAGCCGGATGATTTCGCGCAGCGTCGTGTGCGGGCGGAACTTCACGAAGCGTTCGAGCTTTTTCACCAGCGGCTTGCGGCGAACAGCGCCAGGTTGACAAACTATTTGTCAGACGTATTATGTCTGACATGAGCACAACCGTCCTGCCCATCCGCGAGTTCACCAAAAGATTCACGGCGCACAAGGGCCACACCGTCCAGGTGTCCGACCGCGGCCGGCTGATCGGCACCTGGGTTCCCACCCGCCGCCAGCCGGAGCCGGTGGACTTCGCCGCGCGCGCCGCCGCCGATTGCCGGGGTGAAAAGCTGCCGTTCACCTTCGCGCAATTGTTGAAGGAGCGCAAAAAACGATGATTTACGCGGACTCCAGCTTTTCCGCGTCGCTCTATGCGCTGGACGACAACACGCGGCGCGCGAATGCAATCTACCAGGCCGACCGCCGGCGTCCGCTGTTTTTCACCGCCTGGCAGGAACTGGAGTTGTTGAACACGCTGCGCCTCGGTAGCCACCGCGCACGCCGGGCAAAAGCCGCGCCGCGCTACACCGTGGCCAACTGCCGGAAGCGCATCGCCGAGGATTTGCAAAACGGCATCCTGCGCCGCGCGGATCTGGACTGGCCGCAGTGCGTGCGCCGCGCGAATGAATTGAGCGAAAATTTTTCCGAAAAACTGGGCGTGGTGATGCTGGACGTGTGGCAGGTCGCCTGCGCGATTGAACTGCGCGCGGAGGTCTTCTGGACTTTTGACCGCGACCAGGAAATTCTCGCCCGCGACACGGGACGTTTTAAATCAGTGGTGGGATTGGACGATTGACCGCTCACTGCTAAATCAACCCGCCGTGAGCCGGATGATATCGCGCAATGTCGTGCGCGGACGAAACTTCACGAAGCGCTCGAGTTTTTTCACCATCGGCTTGCGCCGCCGCATGTCATTGAAGCCCAGCGCGCCTATGATGCCGAAGCCCTTGGGCGAAGACGCGTAGGCTTTTGCATACGGCACCAGTTCAATTTTTGATTTCGAGCCGAGTGTTTTCACGACGAGTCGCGCGAGTTCGAGGATGCTGATTTCTTCCGTGCCGCCGACGTTGAAAATTTCTCCGAAAACGGGTGGCTGCGACGCCCGCGTCGCGCGAAAAACGGACGGCGACGAGGCGTCGTCTTTCCCTCCTGCGACGGGGGCGTCGCAGCCACTTTTTTGCAGCCGCACCAGCGCTTCCACCGCGTCGCCGACGTGGCAGAAACAGCGCGTTTGCGCACCGTCGCCGAAAACCTTCAGCGGCCCACCTATTTTCGCCGCCGCGATAAAACGGGGCAGCACCATGCCGTAGCGGCCAGTCTGGCGCGGGCCGACGGTGTTGAACAGCCGCGCGATGATGACCGGCAGTGATTTTTCCCGCGCGTAAGCCAGCGCCAGAAATTCGTCGGTCAGTTTCGAGCACGCGTAGCTCCAGCGCGATTGTCCGGGCGGGCCGATGAGCAGATCGTCGTCCTCATCAAACGCGGGCTTCTGGCTCTTGCCGTAAACCTCCGAGGTCGAAGTGAGCAGCAACGGCGTGCGTCTGGCCGCGGCAGCCCGCAGTAAAACCTGCGTCTCGTGAAAACTTGATTCCAAAACGCTCAACGCGGATTTTATCACCAGTTCGACGCCGACCGTCGCCGCCAGATGAAAAATGAATTCGGCGTTTGCGGCCAGTTTCGGCAGTCCGGCGCACGCGGAAATTTTCGATTGGACCACGCGCAGACGCGGATGCGATTTGACCGCGCGCAAATTTTCCAGACTGCCCGTGAAAAGATCGTCAATGACGACGACCGTTTTGCCCTCGGCCAGCAGACGCTCGACCAGATGGGAACCGATGAAACCGGCGCCGCCGGTGACAAGGATGTGCGAGGATGGAGTCCGCCTTCGCTTTGCTTCGGCGCGACGAGGATGGAGGATGGAGGATGGCATTTGCGTTTGTTCAGCTTTCCGACTTTCGACAGAAGTCATCGGCTCGCGCAATCATTTTGTGAAACAACATCGGATGACCGACTACAGCGCCGGAGGCGCGCAAGAAAGTAGCCCACGACGACAGCCGTGGGACAATCGAATAAAAATAATCCAGCCCCGGATGGGGCGGCAGAAAATTACGTCTTGGCACCGAATCTTTCGCCCCTCCCGGGGCTGATAATTGTGAACGACACAACCCACGGCTACCGCCGTGGGCTACTATCTCCCGCTGCTCCGCAGCTTCAATCTGATTTTGAAAATTCACTCCACTCAAAGTCATATTCTATCCTCTATTTTCCATCATCGCCCTCAGCGGAGAGCATCCGCGACGGCCTGCGCGAGCTTTTGACGAAAAGCCGGATTCTCGATCCGCTTCGCCTCGTGCGGATTCGACAAATAACCGCCTTCAATGAGCGCGGCGGGATGGCGTTGTCCGTGCAGCACGCCGATGAACCGCACGCGTCGCACACCGCGATCGTCTTCGTCACTCGCGCGCAGCAACGCGGTGTGCAGGAGCACGGCCAGTTGCAGATTCTGCGCGTCAAAACTGTTGTTCGGAAAATATTGCGACCAGATGTCGGAGTAGTTGCGCATCAGGCTGGAAGGCATTCCCGCCGGGGTGGAGCAATAGGTTTCAAGGCCCGCGATTTTTTTATTGCGATCGGGAGTCGAATTGAAATGCAGGCTGATGAACAAGTCCGCGTGATGCGCCTCGGCAAACATGACGCGGTTGGACAAGGCCATGTCCACGTCATTGGTCCGGGTCAGAAAAACCTGCCAGCCGTTCGTCGCCAGCAGCGGCGCAAGCCGCTTTGCCCAGTCAAGCGTGAATTCTTTTTCCAACCGCCCGTCGAGAACGCTGCGCGTGCCGACATTGGAGCCGCCATGGCCGGGGTCAATCACGATGACGCGATTGCCAAACGTCAGTGGCGGACCGGACAGCAGCGGCTCGAGATTTTTATACAAATCGAGGCCGTGAACGAAAACCTGGTCGTCAATGAATTGCGGTCCGAAGCCGAGCTGGATTTCAACGCCGTTCCAGGTTGCTTCGCGGCTGCCGATGTCCAAAACCATCGTGCCGTTGGTTGACCCGACCGCATACGTGGCCACGGGCGTATTGGACAACCGCCGCGGCGCGCTGATTTTGTTTTCGGCGGCCCAGCGGTTGAGCGAAGTCCAGGTCGTCACCGGCGCGGCGGGCGGCGGGTTGGTCCGGACGGCTGGCGTCATCGGCCGGATTGACCGGGGCGCGGGGAGTTTTTTAACGAGGTTGGTATCCGACCAGTTCAATGAAGACGTTTCATTGGACATGATCGGCGGCGACGAAATGATTTCTTCCGGCGGGGTTGATGTGGTGGCACATCCCGCCAAAAAGAACGCCGCGACGAATAGGATTGCCAGTGACTTGGACACGCGGTCATTGTGCGGATGGGGAAACCGGACTCAAGCTGTTTCAACGTGCTGCCAGCGTCCCGCTGGCAGATCACACTCATACTTCCTGGAGAATCGGATCTTCCGGCAGGATGCCGAAAGCACGCTTGGGTGCGGCTTGTCCGCGACGTTCGATTCGTTCATAATTTGCCAGCGACAAACACATTTGCTTGAAAATACTCGTTGCCATCACCGGAGCCAGCGGCGCGCTTTACGCGCAACGCCTGCTCGATAATTTGGATCCGGGCGCACACGAAATCCATGTCGTGATGAGCAATTACGCGCCGCAGGTCATCGCCGAAGAACTGCCCGGCGGCCTGCGCCTGCCCGACGGCGTGAAGACGCACAACGTCAAAAGCATGAACGCGCCCTTTGCCAGCGGCTCGAACCCGCCGGACGCGATGGTGGTCATTCCCTGCACGATGGGCACGATGGGCCGCATCGCGCACGGCTACAGCGAGGACGTTTTACTGCGCGCGGCGGACGTGGTGTTGAAGGAGCGGAAAAAACTGATCCTCGTTCCGCGGGAAACGCCGTTGAGCCTCGTTCATGTCAAAAACATGGAACTGCTGCTGCTGGCGGGCGCGGTGATTCTGCCGGCGAACCCGGGTTTTTACGCCGGCCCGAAAACCATTCAGGATGTCGTAGACACCGTCGTGGCCCGCGTGTTGGATCACCTCGGCGTGCCGCAAAAACTCGCGCCGCGCTGGGCGGAGGAAAAGGAATGAAATGAAAAAGGGGAAACATCGAACATCGAACATCAAACATCGAACATCGAACGATTCGGACGATGGTCGGTGGACGCTCCATGAAGATGCGGCGGGCGGGCGAAAGTACGACTTGGAAGAACGACTGCTGGAATTTGCTTCGGCAGTGATTAATTTGTCGGAAAAACTTCCGAACTCGCGTGCAGGAAATCACATTGCGGGACAGATTTTGCGCTCTGGCACGTCGCCGTATCCCAATCACGGCGAGGCGGAATCAGCCGAGTCGCGCGACGATTTCATCCATAAGCTGAAGATTTGCCTGAAGGAACTTCGGGAAACGCGCCGTTGGGCGCGGCTGATTCAGCACAAGCACTGGACACAAAATGATTCAACCTTGCTCTTTGTCTTGAGCGAGTCGGACGAGTTGATCCGAATTTTCATGTCCAGCATCAAGACCACGCGACAAAATGTGCTGGCTCAAAAGCGAAAAACTTCGGCGTCGGTCACCTATCCATCCGGCGAAGCCGGCTGACCATTCAATGTTCGGCGTTCAATGTTCATTGTTCGATGTTTTCCTTAATTAAAAAATGGGCTTCCTTCGTCCGGTTCTCGCACACCGTCTTTGCCCTGCCCTTCGCGCTGGCGGCAATGGCCGTCGCCGCGCGGGATAACCGCGGCTGGCCGGGTTGGCGGACGTTTGGACTGGTTCTCGCAGCGATGGTCTGCGCGCGAACGTGCGCGATGGCATTCAACCGCATCGTGGACCGCAAGTCCGACGCGCTGAATCCGCGCACGGCCAACCGCCATTTGCCCGCCGGCCAGATTTCGCTGGTGAGTGCAATTGCACTTTGTGTTTTGTCAGGGGCAGGATTGGTTGCCACCAGCTATTTTCTCAATCCGCTGTGCTTTTATCTTTCACCGATTGCGCTGGTGGTGATTTGTTTCTATTCGCTCACCAAACGTTTCACGGATTACACGCACGTGTTTCTGGGGATCGCACTTGCGCTGGCACCCCTCGGTGCGTGGCTGGCAGTGAAAGGAGAATTTGGCTTTGCGTCGCCCGCAGGCATGTTCTCTTCACTGGAATCTTTTTGGGCTTGGTTCGATGCAGCGCGAGTTGGCATGCAGCCAATCGTTCTTGCTCTCGCCGTTGTGTTATGGCTGGTCGGTTTCGACATCATTTACTCGCTGCAGGATTATGAGTTCGACAAAGCGCAAGGCCTGCACTCACTCGTTGTGGCGTGGGGACCGAAGAATGCGCTGGCCGCCGCGTTTCTGGCGCACATGGTGATGTGCGGGCTGCTGCTCGCGTTCGGATTGCTCTGCCGGTTTCGCATCGCGTATCTCCTCGGCTGGTTCATCATCGTCGGCTGCCTCGTGCTGGAACACTGGATCGCCCGCCGCCGCAGTCTCGACTGGATCAATCTCGCGTTCTTCCGGCTCAACGCCGTCGTGAGCGCCGTTTTTTTGATTGTGACGGTGGCGGAAGTGGTGTTTCAGGGCGGATTCAAGCTGCGTTGATGAATTGGAAGCATCCAACAACCAACTCCGATAAATCGCGAATCGCGAGCGGGCATCGAACGCCGAACATCCAATGATTTCCCGGGCCGGGAGTTTATTGGATGTTGGATGTTGGTTGTTCGATGTTGAATGTTTTCCAAATTTCCCGCGTAACATTTTTCGGGATTTGCTTCTGGGTTGGGTGTATGAGTGGCACCAAAGTGACCCCGTCAGACAGCCCGAAATGTCCGCAATGCGGCACACCGCTGCCGGTCGGCGCGCTCGCCGGGCTTTGCCCCGCCTGCTTGTTGAAACAGGGCGCGGCCGCCGAAACCGCCACGGGCGGGCAGGCGCCACCGTTCCAGCCGCCGCCCGTCGCCGAACTCGCGCTGTTGTTCCCGCAGCTCGAAATCCTTGAACTCATCGGCAAGGGCGGCATGGGCGCGGTTTACAAGGCGCGGCAAAAGGAACTGGACCGCATCGTCGCGCTCAAAATTCTTCCACCCGGCATCGGCCGTGACGCCGCGTTCGCCGGACGCTTCGCGCGCGAAGCCAAGGCGCTCGCGAAGCTGAATCATCCCGGCATTGTCACGCTTTACGAGTTCGGCCAGGTGCAAAGTAGCGCAGGCGTCTCGCCTGCATCCGGCTCTCAACCCTCAACCCTCAACCCTCAACCGCTTTACTACTTCCTGATGGAATTCGTGGACGGCGTGAACCTGCGTCAGTTGCTGCACGCCGGGCGCATTGCCCCGCGCGAGGCGCTGGCCATCGTCCCGCAAATCTGCGACGCACTCCAGTTCGCCCATGACCAGGGCATCGTCCATCGCGACATCAAGCCGGAGAACATCCTGCTCGACCGCCGCGGGCGGGTGAAGGTGGCGGATTTTGGCCTGGCGAAAATTGTGGGTAAATCAGGTAGGG
>Ga0209124_10000587_pt1 | contig 18442 bp, 15 predicted proteins | sample BarGraIncu01122A_FD_184502 | JGI IMG/M metagenome (GOLD analysis project Ga0209124, IMG submission 184502) | Arctic peat soil microbial communities from Barrow, Alaska - Barrow Graham LP Incubations 011-22A (SPAdes) (version 2) | ecosystem: Environmental > Terrestrial > Soil > Wetlands > Peat...
ATTTTTAACGGTACTGGAACCCAGACAATAACCAGCAGTTCTTCAGATGTGTTTACTAATTTAACTATAAATAAAAGCAGCGGGGTTGTTATGCTTTCTTCAAGCATTAACGTTTTAGGTACTCTCGTTATGACTTCAGGAAATATTAATACAGGTGCAAATATATTAACTTTAGGAACAAGTACGACTGCACTGGGTACATTAACCTGGACAAGCGGTAATATCATAACAGGTTCTACAGGCGGCTTTAAAAGATGGTTTGCAGCAAGTACGGTTTCAAATGTAATTTTTCCAGTTGGAACATCAAGCACTTTAAATACAATGACTTTATCTTTTACCTCCGCACCGACTTCCGGCGGCACACTTACTGCAAAGTATATAGCATCTGACCCGGGAACTAATTCAACACCTCCAATTAATGATAACGGATATACTGTGAACACATATAGTCCGACCGGTTACTGGCAAATTGTTAATTCAGGTATTACCGGTGGTACCTATACAATAGGGCTCAATGGACAGGGATTTAATATTGGCGGTGTATCAATACTTAATTATCAACTTTTAAGAGTATTATATAGAGCATCGTCAGGTAGCACATGGCAAGTACTCGGAACCCATGTTAACGGAACAGGAACAAACAATAATCCGACAGCTTCAAGATCAGGACTATCAGTATTTAATCAGTATGCATACGGTGGTAACATGGTTGATAACCCATTTCAAAGTGCACTGCCGGTAGAATTAACATCATTTGCAGCGTCAATTTTTGGAAGAGATGTTAAATTAAATTGGGTAACAGCAACAGAAACAAATAATTCCGGTTTTGAAATTCAGCGTTCAATGCAAAATGAAAATAACTGGGAAAAGGTAGGATTTGTAAAAGGTAACGGAACAAAGACCACTCCAACGAATTATTCATTCGAAGATAAAAATCTCAACACAGGAAAATATAATTACCGTCTGAAACAAATCGACTACAACGGCAACTTTGAGTATTTCAATCTTGCAGGTGAAGTGGAAATAGGCGTTCCGAAAAAATTTGACATAAGTCAGAATTATCCGAACCCGTTCAACCCGACTGCGAAAATTGATTTTGATTTGCCGTATGACAGCAAGGTGTCTATGAAACTCTATGATATCAGCGGAAGAGAAGTGATGACGCTCGTTAACGAGCAGAAATCCGCAGGATATTATACGGTGCAAATGAACGGAAATAATCTCTCAAGCGGAATGTATTTCTACAGTATCATGGCTGAAGGTAACGGACAGAAATATGTAATGACAAAGAAAGCAGTTTTAATAAAGTAAGTAAGTAAGTAGGTAAGTAAGTGAATAAGTGAATAAGTAAGTAAGAAGTGAGGAAGTGAAGAACAAAGATATAGAAAGGAACCCCGTAGGGGTGGAATAATTATAGCAAGAGTAGAGAGTTATTGGTTATTGGTCGTTGGCTGCTAATTATCGAAGCGTAGCATAGATCCCAGCCTGTCCCAAGCCCTCGGTGGTGAATCGGGACTCATTATTATTTATTAATTGCTAATTGTTTAATCAGGTGAATTACCAACATTACCGCTTGATATTCACCGGATGAGTTTCCCTCTTTTACTCCTTGATATCCTGTCCTTGTGCGACTATGGCTATTATATCTTTACCGTCTTTACTATATATAGTTGCAAAATTCCATAATACAATTTTTTCATCCCCGCTTTTACACCTGATCGGAATTTCAACAGATTTATTTTTTGCAGAAACCTGTGTTCCGGTAATTTCTTTTATTGAAATATTTTTCGCTTTTTTGGGGAAAAGTAACCTTAATTCCATTCCTATTACTTCAGTAGTTTTATAACCTGTAAGATGTTCGAAAGCATAGTTCACCCTTGTAATTTTATAATCCATATTCCAGACGATAATCGAAACATTTGTATGGTTTATAATGTTTTCCAGATGGTTACGGGTTTCTGCAAGTTCCTCTTCTGCCCGCTTGCGTTCGGTTTCGTCAAAACCCGAGCTGAGAGTGCCTTTTATTTTTCCTGTATCATCTTTTACAATTGTATTATGCCAGCTTATAATCTTTTCATCTCCGCTTTTGGTTATAATCTTATTCTCACTATTCTCATATTTTTTATTTTCTCCGGATATTATTTTCCCAAATGAGTCTTTAATCCTGTTTCTGTCCCCCCGGGGAATAAAATTATCAAACCAGTTTTTTCCTTTAATTTCATTTTCACTATATCCCAGTATATCGCATCCCTTTTTATTAATTAATTTTACTTTCATATTTTCATCAAGCACAAGGAATATCACTTCCGCAATATCAAGATAATTTTGAGTAATATTTTTTTCCCGCTTTATCTCTTCTTCTGCAAGTTTTCTTTCTGTGATTTCACGAACGATTGCACCCATAGCTTCATTTTCACCGTTTTCATTTTTTATTAAAAATGTGCGCAGTTCAACCGGAAAAATTGTTCCGTCTTTTCTGATATATTCTTTTTCGTATATATCGGAGTATCCCCTTGGTATAATCTGTTCATTAACAATTTTCTTTTCAAAGTCATGCCATTTTTCCGGTGTGATATCTAAATAAGTTAACCGTGAAAGTTCTTCACGATTATATCCGAGCATTTTCCGGTATGCTTCATTATGCTCCAATAATTTTCCCGTCATATCTGTAAGAATAAACCCGTCCAGAATACTCTCGAGAAGTTTACGATATTTCTTTTCGGAAGTCTGCAAAGCAATTTCTGCATTCTTCCGCTCGGTAATATTTTCTATCATTGAAAAATAATGAAGGAAATCTCCGACTTTATTCAAAACTTCTGTGACCGTCACATTTCCCCAGAAAAATTCTTTATTTTTTTTAACGTAAATTTTCTCGGTCTTAAAAACAGATATTTCACTTCTATATAATTTCTTTACTCCTTTAATATTATCTTTTATAAAATCAGGATGCGTAATATCTTTGAATGTCAGATTGAGAAGTTCTTCTTCCGAATATCCCGTCATTTTACAAAAAGCAGGATTAACCTTAATAAACTTAAACGATTCATTTACGAAAACCATACCAAGCGGACCTTCATCAAAAATTTTCCGGAATCGCTCTTCACTTTCGTGCAGATTATCGTCAATTTTTTTATGAGTGGTAATGTCAATATTCGAGAACTGATATCCGTTATGTTCATCTTTTTCATTAATCATCGATGATGCCGAACATTCGGAAATAAAGGATGACCCGTCTTTTTTTATGGCAATATAACTTCCTTTCCATTTTCCGGCGGTGTTCAACGACATAATTATCAAGTCCAATATTTGTTCATTTCTGACGAATACCGAAAGCGGTTTTCCTGTCACTTCCTCTTTAGTTGTATATCCCCACATTTTCAGAAATTCCGGATTAGCATAGTTAACAATACCATTTATATCTGAAGTACAGTTGGCTGTAATTGACGATTCGAAAAATTCATTTCCTGAAATTATCTCTTCTTCGGATTTTCTCTGCGTTTTAATATTTTTACCGGAGATACTTTTCTTTTCGGCAGATTTTTTTTGCTTTTTATCTGATTTTCCGATGTTTTTTTTCATTGCAAGTTTTTTTCTCATTTCTGTATCTTAATTATTTTCCCGGATAATTAATTTTTTTCAATGCTTTTAAAATGTAAAATATATTGAATGAAATTGAAATGCAAAAAAAACTATGATATTCACGAAGAGAGACGATGTAAACTCCTCTTTCACTCTCGTGTTACTATCCTAAATAATGATGTAAAAAAAACAAACTTTTCAAGAAACATTTATAGTAATTTTACAATTATGCTAAGATCTTTTGTTCTAAAAATTATACATTTTAACTCCGGTCCTTCTTCGTGAGTTTCGTGTCCTTAAGTCCTTAGTGGTCTTCGTGTTAAAATATTTTTTATCTCTTTTTTTGTTTGTAGCTTTGCTACGCCGTGTTCTTATTCCCAAATTGAATTCGGAAACACCCTTGACCTGCAAACTTTGTTTGTACCTTACTACTTAAAAATTCATCTGCAGGTTTGATATTAATTCCTGCTCAAAATATTATCCAAAGTAAAAAACCTGTCTCACAATGAGAGTATTCCTTGAGGTGGATTTGACGTTAAACCCTACTCCGAGGATTACCTGAGGGTAAAATCTGTCTCATAGTGAGAATATTTTCCCAAAATGAGAATATATTCTCTGCTTTTTCCCGGATTCATGCCAAATTAAGCTGCAGTAATGCAGTTTAAAGAATAATTCTATTCGGTATGATAATTGCATATTATATTAGCAGACAAGTTTTTTATTCAATACCAGATGAAAAAAATTATATTAATAAATCGATGGCTGCGTTATGAGAAGGTAAATAACTTCAGACAGCGGACTATGATTGTGTATCCTCCTTATATATCTGTCCGCTGTTTGATTTTTATAATGAATCTAATGGTTTATTAATATGTAATATCTCTCTTGTCTTCTTGTTCTCCTCCCCTCTCATTATTCATTACTCACTGAAGTTACGAAAACCAAAAAAACAACCGGGTTAGTCATTCTGAACGAAGTGAAGAATCTCGTTTTCATTGATTTTTGAGATGTTTCGCTACGCTCAACATGACAAATGCGAAACTTCAGTTACTCATTACTCATTGTTTCTTCAACCTGGTTTCGAAAGCCCACCTTCGAAACATCTTAAAATTATTCCCGATAATTGAGTAATTTTTATGCTTTTAAATTATTATTTTCAATAAACAAAAATTCTAAATACTTTTTGTATTTTATGGAAAATTTTGACTCTGCCTTTGCGATTGTTACCGGATTAGTAAAAGATTTTAAAGAAAACGAAAAAAGGTATCTCTCACCCGAATATCAGGAAGCGGAAGTCCGCCGTGACTTCATTGATAAATTCTTCGAAGCTCTCGGATGGGATGTCTATCATAGCAAGCAAAAGAATCCATACGAGCAGGAAGTGAAAGTGGAAAAAGGTGTAAGCATCGGCAAAGCACAGAAGCGTGCCGATTATGCTTTTTATATCGCTCCTGAATTCCGCGAACCAAAGTTTTTTACCGAAGCAAAGAAGCCAAGCCGGAATCTCAAAAATGCAGACGACTATTTTCAGGCAGTTCGTTACGGCTGGAATGCAAATACTCCTGTTGCAGTACTCACTGACTTTGAAGAGTTTCATATCCTCGATTGCAGAATAAAACCGAATATCAATATGGTCCTGCAAAATCAAAATCATAAAAGTTATCATTATACTGAGATTTTTAAACCCGATGGTACTTATATACAAAAAGAAGAAGATATACAATTTAAAAATGCTCCGCAAAAAGTCAAAGAAGCCATTAAAACCAAATATGGTAGTTATAATGCAAGTGATCAAATAGAAAAACTCACATTTCCGGATAACACAACACAATATTTAATAGATATTGATAAAGATACTGTTTCTAAAGAGGTAATATTAAACTCAGATGGTCAAATAGTTTGTGAGAATTAACCGGCAATAATAATAATTTAGAAAAGTTTCAGAAAATTACAGTCAGTCGTACCTCACTAAATCATTCTTATGCCTACCCTGCTTCTGTTTCTTGAATGCGTATATATTGCATAACGCATTGCATCCATTGCATGGTCAATGAACTTCACCGGCTCATCAAGAAAATTTCCGTTCTTGTCTTTTTTATAGCAGTAAATTTCAAGTTCGGAATTGAAATTAATATTTGATGGATTGGTATATATTTCAGATGATTTTATATAATCAATTCCGGCATTTAAAGATTTATCCGCAGGTTTGATATTAAATCCTGCCCTGTAAATCTCCTCTATCCTTGCGGGCTCGGAACTGTCTGCATATATAAAATTTCTTTTTTCTTTGCCCGTTATCAAATTATTCAGATGTGAAATTAGTCCGCTGTTTGTAAGCTTTGTTTCATATAAAAGTTCGGTAATATAAAACACTTTATCTTTAATACCGATTTCCAGCAGACAGGATGGATTGTTGAACCCGAAATCGAGTCCGTAAATCACTTCATCAAATTTCAGCGGATACTCACGGGTGTTTTTTATATTCATATAGACTTTCCCCTCCACATTTGCATATTCTCCTAATGCGAAAACCTTATAAAGTCTTTCATTCTGGTCTTTCAGGCTTTCGATAATATTTACATATTCTTCGCTTATCATCGGATTATCTTTATAAGTAGATTTTATCAGCGTAACGTCACTGAAATATCTAACTTTCTTATTTATGTAAGACTGCTCCTGCTTTGGGTTGTAAGTGAGGAATATCTGATTCATTTCATCGCCTTTTGTTTTTCCTGAAAGTCTGGTCTTCAGAATAATAAAATCTTCAAAAGTGAATTCCTCGGCTTCCTCCAACCAGATATAATTGAACTCAGTAGATTGTATCTTTGTAGGTTCGTCGATGGAAATAAACAATATGAAATTTTCGTTGTATTCATAGCTTCGTATCGTTTTGTTATGGCATCTTTCATCATATAATCCGTATTGTTTTAATAAATCTATGAAAAGTTTATAAGCGGTTATCCTGAGCGAGGGCATCGTTTTCCTCGTTATCAGGATATTCTTATTTGTTTCGGTCATCATTTTATAAATTAACAGCTGACACACGGAATAGCTTTTCGAACTCCTCGCCCCGCCTTCATTTAATACAATTGTGGTTCTCGCTTCATAGTTTTTCCTGAAAACTGTGGTTACGTATTTTTTATTCTGAGTTTTCATCATCATCAAATAAATTTAACTGGTCTTTATTTTCTTTTCTTTTGCAATTGTTCTTTTCGGGCTTCGATTCTTTTAGTACCAGTTTAATTGTTGGAATATTTTTCTCACCTTTTTCATCTGCGAATCTGTCACGCCAGCCGGCAATATTCTTAAGCAAAAAGATTATAAACGGAGGAGACGGATTATTTCCAATCATCTTGTTGACTAATCTGCTTTCCTGAATATCTTTTGCAAGAGCCAGTTTTTCCTCAAAATATTTGTTCTTATTTGCATATTCGGAAATTTTTCTTGCAGGAAAACCTTTTTGTATGGCAAAATTCTTCAGGTAAATATTTCCTTTCACTTTGAACCATTCAATGAGTTCATCGGCAAGTTTTTCATAATCTATTTTATCCTGTTTCGCCATAACATTATTTTAATATTTTGATATTCAGGTGAATGCCGGTATTAATATTCCGTTTATGGAAATTGTAACCCGCAAATCCTTCCAGGTAAATACGTTCCCGCCAGTTGATACCTGATGATATTGCAAGACTGAGTTCTTTATCCTTATAAATATCGTATCCTATCATCAAATTAATACCGCTGAAATAAAATAATTTTGATTTCAGGTAAATGTTATTTTTTTGCGATATGAGGGAAAAATCCCTGCCTGTATTACTAAAGTGATATTCTTTTATCAAAGAGTCTCTTGAGTTCAATGTTTTGATTATCATATTGTCTTTTACTTTGTCAATTTTGAACATCAGGTCTTTGTCCTTAAAATCAGCGGCTATAATACTATCTGCTTTCTGAGAACGGATTTCTTCGGGTTTATTGCGTATGTATTTTACTTTTTCATACCATTTTATCACAGTGTCACGAATTAGTTCTCTTTTATACCGGGTAACTATAGTCGTATCGTGCAAAATCAAATTATCAGAATTTCTGCTGCCTGATAGATATGATAATATTAAAAAGATTGACGATAAGATTAACAGGATAAACAATATTGTTTTAGCGATATTTAATATCTTTGGATTCATTTATTTTCCTTTTGTAATGTTAGTGGAAATTATCTCCTATTTTGTCATCCCGAACTTGGTTCGGGATCCCTTTTTCATTACAGAATTTGAAGTTACGCAAACCATAAAAAACAACCGGTTTTGTCATTCTGAACAGCTTGTCCCGACTTGTTCCGACTCGTCGGAAGCACTCGGGAAAGTGAAGAATCTCGTTTTCATTGATTTTTGAGATGTTTTCCCGACACGTCGGGACAGGCTGCTACGCTCAACATGACAAATGCGTAACTTCAGTTATTAATTATTAATTGAACCGCGTTCAAGATGCATTCACAGAAATTTTCTTTAAATTCTTCACTTTGTAAAATTTCGACATCTTCTTTGTTATCCTGAAAAAGAACTTCGAGGAGGACGGCAGGAACTCTGCACATAAGCACTGCAAAATTACTTTCATAATCCGGGTCGCCGTCGCTGTAATCACTTCTAAGCTTTATATCAGGAAAAGTTTTATCGAATTCATTGTATATTATTTCCGCATATTCATCTGCCCTGGTTTTCCCGCGGGATGTCCAGATGCTGAAGCCTCTTGCTTTCATCCACGCTGAGCCGTCTCCGGAAGCGTTACAGTGAATACTAATAAATACCGCATTATCATTTACACCCGATGATATTCTGTTTGTTCTTCTTACCCTTTCTTTCAAGCCGGGCTCGGTATCTTCACAGACGGTGATTCCGTAATCAATATTTTTATCTTTAAGCTTACCGGCAATTCTGTTAATTATTTCACGGCTCCATTTATATTCCCGGAATAGTCCGTCCGGCGAGCGCTTACCGGGTGTTTCATTACCGTGTGCAGGATCAAGTATTATTTTCATAGTTTTGTTTATTTTGTTTTAAAATAGTTACTCACTTGTCACCCTGAACTTGTGCGTTCTGTGCATCCCGACTTGTCGATGATTTCAGGGTCTAATATTATCCGGAATTGAGATTCTGAACTAAATTCAGAATGACAAAAATGGTGTTTTAAATTATTTCGTAACATTAATTATTAATTACAAATTATTAATTTTCTCAGTCATTTTTTGTATCACTTTTCCTCCGAAACCGAAGCCGAGTATTCCGAAACATAGATAAATTAATTCTCTTACTATACTCACTGCATCATTTCCTTTTATGAATCCGAATATTGTTATTGCGACAGCTATTAAGAGAGCAGTGACGATACAGATGAAAGCCATTAACCGCATCATCGAACTTTGATTGTTGTTATCAGATAAAAATTCATTCATGATTTTTTTTACTTAAGTATTTTGAATAAAATATCCTGATAATTTATTCCGAGAAGAAACAAAGCTATCAGAATCATTAAAAAATAAATCCTGTACTTTTTGAATATTGTATGTACTTTATTCAAATCCCTGATCACTTCCACGTCATAATAGATATCTTTTACGAGTTCTGTAATATGAACTTTTCTTTCTTTTCCGTTCACAATTGTTATCAGTTCAAATTTCTCGACTTTATTTCTGAGTTCATTTAGCGAACTTTCAATTTCACTATGGGCATTACAAATAAATTTTACCGTATTCATATAACAGGTCTCCTGTATTTTTTTAAAACTTCATTATGACTTGTGTCCATATTAACTAATCTCGTTGTCTGGTTTGATATTTCATAAGATTCCAATCCGAGCCGTTGAAAATTTCCGCAGGCGGAGTTAAGAAATTTAAGCCCGCTTTTTTCATAACACACTCTTTTAAGGTCTTCAGGGAGCGTTGCATTATCATATCCGCTTTTGTATGTGATTTTAATATTTTTTACTCCTGCGGGAAATTTATAATTCTTCAGGAGCCTTATTTTTCCGAAATCGAGTATGAGTAAACTATTTGAAATCGTATCAGGAGGTTTAATAATATCTTCCCACGACTCATCATTTTTCAGGTATTGAAGAACGCTTCTCGATTCAGGGTCCAGCTCTACTACCGGATAATTTTTTGTGTAGATGATATTTGAATCGTATCCATCGTAATATTCTATTTTGGTAGTTATGATAATTGACATATCATGGCTCGGATTCATTTCTACAAGTCTCCTGTTGGTGAACGTATTCATATCATCAACTGACGCGAGTATGCAGTCTTTAATTAAATTTGTCAGGTCATCGTTTACCGGAACGGGTATATTCATATATGTAATAAATTCAGGTACGGTAATCATTTTTTACAATTAATAATTAGTAATTAATAATTTAAAACGTAAAAAGTAAGAAAAATGAGTAATGAGCCCTCATAGGAGATGTTCATTAAGCTTCAACTATTCGTAATTTTTGTTTTATATTTTTGTTTTTGTTTATTTATTTTTAATTTTTAATTCTTAATTTTTAATTTTGAATGCGGTGAGTAGTCCCGGAGCGCTATATATCACTCCGGGACAAGAAGAGTATTTAAGATGAGGTTTTAATCACACACATTGCATCGGGGAAAGTGCACTTCATATCGAATGACACACCGAAGTTCAGCCCGACAAGTCCGTTCTGCCAGAGACTGATAGTATTGCTGCCGTCGTCAACCGTTGCCTCCTTGCTGAAATCCACCGTCAGTCCTTTCCTTTCACCGATTAATAAATATTTTAAATCGCCGAATAAAAGAATTGCTTTATCCCTGCCTGTTTCATTCATCGCATAGCATCCTTCGTTCAATACAACAGGATACCCTTCGAGCGAGAGATTTCTTTTATCTTCCGACTGCAGAATATATTCACCTGAACCGGATGAATATTTTAATTTCTTGATGAATCCCCATACACTTCTGCTCATATACCATTTTGCATTCGCAAGGTTATGCGAAGGGATAGATACCGTTGCATCTACAATCTCATCGTAAGTGAGCGAATCAAAAGTTCCTCCGCCTGTTACGATCGAAGTCAAGCCTGTTTCCGGCTGAAGCAATCCGTAAATCGGATTCAGACCTCTGAATGCCGCATCGTCCATATTTTTCATGATTATTTTTGCGGCAAGATCCGTGACGTAATTCATTATATCAAAATCCTCGTCTTCGATTAACTGCTTGCTGAAAATTGTGATAAATCCTCCGTCGTGACGTGATAATCTCAATTGCGAGAAAGAAGGTACACTGAGAGGTTTTGCAGCACCTTCATTTACGAATGTGAAACCGGGAAGTGAAGCAAGTTTAGGAATTAAAAGTTCTTTACGGCTCATTCTGATTATGGTCGCATTTTTTCTTGCAACACCGTATTTGCCGACGTTATCAAAAATTCTGCTTTCCCATTCTTCAGGTACGAGGTAACCGCCTTCAGAATCTGCGGATTCGTTAAGGAAAGTTGTAGATTTCAGCCTGTCGGGAATCAATTCCGGCTTGCGGTATATAATTCCCTTAAGGAACATCCTGAAATCCTTGATATCGGAATTGTATTTATTTTCAGAGTTTTTATATCTTTCAAACGGGTCGCTTTTCGCTTTCATATCAATTTTTGTTTCCAGTTCATCCAATGTTTTTAAGTCTTCAGACATTTTGTTTTTCCTTTCTATTTTATTTTTTATAATATTTCTTTGCTCTATGAATCAGAAGGTTCATTAAGAGTGAAAAGTTTGTTTTTTATTTTCTTAAGTACTTATTTCTTATCCGGCTTTATACTTTAATCTGATTAGTGCTCTTACTAATCTATCTTCGAAAAGTTTTAATTCTCCTTTAATTATATTCCCGGTATTTTCAGTGTGTTTTTCGAATATCTTAGTGTATTCCGTTTTTTGTTCTTCAATTTCCTTTTTAAGTTTGCCTGTTATTATTCTTAAATTTTCCTGTTCAATGATTGCTTTCACTTTTTCTGACTTAATCTCTTTCATTATGAGATTCACTGCATCCGGATTTGCGGGTACGGGTACACTTGAATATTCTAGTAACTCCCATTCTTCGATGCATTGATAATCCTGTTCCCGATTCTCTGTTTTCAATTTTTGACTTTTCGTTTTCCGCGGAATATATCCGATTGACCAGCTGTTAAGGAATCCTTCGGCGTTTAACCTGAATACTTCCCTTGCAAAATCTGAAGTATCGAATTTTGTTACTGCGAGAACTCCAAAATCATCTACAATAATTTTTTCGTTCCTGGCAATCGGCAAGTCACACGAACGGTGACCGAAGAATACAACCGGATTTTTTTTGTACTCCTCAAAGAGGCAGCCTTTCGGATTCATGATTTCTCCATACCTGTCCGGAGTTACAGTCGAAATATAGTGAGTGATAGTCAAATCATTTTTATCAATCTCTTTTGTTCCTTCAATTGTTTCTACATTTTTATATTTTATCTTTTCCATAATTTTATCTGTTTTATTATTTTTTGATATTTCCCTTTTCTTTATTCTTAATTTTTAATTATTAATTCTTAATTGATTTACTGAACCCTTCCAGCTCTCTTATTTCTTCTTTTGAGACAATATCATATTTCCTGTAAATCTCATATGCTTTCAGCTGAAGTTCACGGTCATTCTCAAAATCATATTCAAGTGTCAGTTTTAGATCTCCGCTGTAATTTTCTTTCAGGAAAATATTGAATTTACTTTCAATACACAGTTTCGCAAATGGTTTTATAGTGTAGTCGTTGAAAATCCTGATTGCTTCCCTGCTTCCGGCATAGTTTACATCTTCCAGGATTCCGAGAATTATTTTTGGTACCCGCATAATTGCAAGGATTTCGTCGCGAATCATTTTCCTTGCCGGCAGCATTTCCACATCCTTCACGGAAGGCTTGTATGAACTTGCTTTCAATCCACCCTCGAGTATAAGAGGTTTGCCGGAATTATCCACCCCCGTATATTTCTGGTTTATTTTGGTTTCAAGGCGTTCGAACTGCTCATCATTCAGGTTTTCGGGACACTCGAGTATTAACCCTATCGAGGCATTATTCATATAAAACATTTTCTGAAAAAGATTCTGGTAATAATCTATATCGAGAGTAAAATTGAATGCACTTACAAGAGATTTTCCCGTAATGTTACTCAAGGGCGATGGGATAAGAAAATGTATCACATCAGAAGAAGGTATATTAAAAGTTTTGCTTCCTTCCCTGTATTCGTAAGATATAATTTTTCTGTTATCCTTATCAAGTATCACTCGTGTATTTCCGAATGGCAGATAATACAGTGCAGTAGGTGTGCCCCCTGTCCTCTCTATTAACAGATAAGCATTGCCGTATAAATCAAGACTGACTGAAATGAGATACAGAAGATTCTCAAAACTCTGATTGAACTTATTCGGTCTTCTTATCATATCAAGGAAAGGATGCCGTGTGAGTTCCACTCTCCCGGATGTATAATTATTCCTGTAAAAATTTATACCCGCTTTTGCAATATTTTCTGCACGGCATGCGATGCAGGCATAAACATAACTGCTGAATGTTTCTTTATATTTGGTATTATATCCATCAATAAGACTCACCCATCCGGTGTTATAATTTTTCTTTTCTTTTAAACCTAATATTTTACTGAAAAATGATTTCATTTTAATGTTGTTTAAATTTTAAAAACATCGCGGCATTCAAACTCCCGGAATATTCTGAAAAAAGAACTCATACAAAATTATGGTATTTTTTTAAAGAATGTATCAACAAAGTTTTCCAGTAATTTTTTCCTTATTTGATGCGGGTTAAAGGCTTGTATAAGCTAAGTAGTGAATAGAAAAAACCTGAAAGTAGGATGTAGATGTTTTACGGAAGCAGGTAATATCTCAGAAATCACACTATAATCGTTCAATTTCTCCCCACTTAATTTTATTCCGTTTAAAGAAACACATTAAAACACTTAAACGAGAACCAGAATGCAGGAACTTATTCTGTGGCTTTCTCGGGTGCAAATTTTCAAAGTGGGGTTTACTATTACAAACTAATTTCAGGCAGTAACACCGAAGTGAAAAAAATGATGCTGATAAAATAATTGGCACGGGTAACATAGAAAGATTTTGTAAATGAGGTATTAAAGTATTTATATGAATGGCAGATTTTAAAAACCTGCCCTTTTTTATATTTAAGTAAAATCCATTGCAGTGGTATAAAAAATAATATTTGCATTTGAATTTCTTTTTAATAAATTGAATGTAATCGGTTAAGTTAATCGAAGTAAACTTTTTATCGGGGGATAAAATGAGATTAAAAGTAAATCTTCAGCAAATCAATTCAGGTCAACTGATATCTTATAACTATCAATATCCTATATCCTGTTTTATAAATTATACACTTATAAAATACGGTGCAAATTATCTTAATTGGCTTATTAAAAACGGGTTTGACCAGAATAAAAATAATCTTGACTATTATACATTTTCATTATTAAAGATACCGGAATTTGAGTCTGATGTTAAATCACTGAAAATTATTTCGGAAGAAGTAAATTTTTCGGTTGGAATGCTGAGCGATGAATCGTTTGAAAATTCAATTATGAATATTTTCCGGAATAAAAAACTCAGGATTGAATCAAATTCTTACTTAGCCGAATTCAGGATAAATGATATTAAAAAGGAAGAATACCTTGACTTTTCGGGAATGGTACAGTTTAAAACCTTGTCGCCGATTGTGATTGCGCAAAAAGTTGTGTTCAACGGATTTGAATCAAACTACTATATGAAGCCCGGAGACCATGATTATTCGGAACAATTCAAGAATGTACTGATAAAAAAATATACGAGTTATCTTAAAAACTCCGGTAGATATAATCTTTCCTGGGATAGTGATACCCCATATCAAATTACACACTTTAAAATAAAAGGACCCGTGAAATCAAGACTGATATCCATTGAAAGAAAAGGAGTAGTTGTGAATAAGATAAGAGGATTTCAATTTACGTTTGAAATATCAGGGGATAAAAATCTGATAAAATTTGCCTATGAAACGGGATTCGGCAGTTACTGCGGCTGGGGAATGGGCTGTGTGGAAAGAGATAATAATTTTACTCAAAATTTTAATTCAACTATAGAAGTCCCGCTCGAACATACGTTTAATTATGATTCTTTATATACATAAAACATGAGCTTTAAAATAGAACCGGGGAGTTTTTTAATCTGATTTAAAAATTTTCCGGTTTTTTATTTTATAACACCTTCGTGTTTTAGTAATATTTTTTTAATGTTATTTCCTCCCGTAAATCCTTTTATATCACCGTTCGAATGTATAACCCTGTGGCAGGGTATTATCAAAGGCAGAGGATTTTTCCCTACTGCACTCCCGACTGCACGGTAAGCATTGGGCTTTTTGATTTTAACGGAAATATCTTTATATGAAGAGGTTTCACCGCGGGGTATATTCAGGATTTCCATCCAGACACTTTGCTGCATAGGAGTTCCCTTTATAAAGAGCGGAAGGTCAAAGAACTTTCTTTTCCCTTTGAAATATTGCTCTATCTGTTTAACAGTATTACTTAATACTTTTGAATTTTTAATATCATTTCGTACAGGTTTTTTCTTGTTTTTCAGGAAGTTTATTCTTTTAACTGCAAGTTCGTTAGAAATAATTTCAATCAAGCCGACAGGTGAAGCAATGTAAGTTCTGAATTCTTTTTCGAGTTTCATAATTTGAGATTATATGTCACAATGTTACATAAAGAATTTACAAAATGACACAGATTTAAAAAAATTATTCATCAAGATCAAACCATCCGAGAACTTTTCCGGTCTCATCTTCGGGGGTATCTTTATGCTTGAATTCGTTTGTATGCTTATTATAAATATAATCTTTTCCCCACTCTTTGTAGTTATCACCGATTTGTTTAATTGCATCAATAACGAACCTTAGTTCATCTTCAGTCATAGTCGGATGGAGTGAGAGCCGTACCCAGCCGGGTTTCAACGAAAGGTCTCCATGGTCTATAAGGTTTGTAATTTCTTTTGATTGTGAATAACTAACATTCAATAAATAATGACCGTAAGTTCCTGCACAGGCACACCCTCCGCGAACCTGTATGCCGAATTTATCACTGAGCAATTTCACAATTAAATTGTAATGAATGTTATCTATATAAAATGAAATTATACCAAGACGTTCTTCTACATTATCAGCAAGAATATGCAGGTTCGGAATTTTTCTTATTTCTTCGAAAGTGATTTTTACGAGGTGATCTTCTTTTTTTCTGATATTCTCTATTCCCATTTTTTCCTTGAGTACTATGCAAAGTGCAGCTCTGATTGCCTGAAGAAACCCGGGTGTACCGCCGTCTTCACGGACCTCAATATCATCTATATACTTGAATTCACCCCATGGATTAGTCCAGTTTACAGTGCCGCCTCCCGGCTGGTCAGGGATGTAATTATGGTAAAGCTTGGAATCAAAAATCAGCACACCGGACGTTCCCGGACCTCCGAGAAACTTATGAGGGGAAAAAAATATTGCATCAAGTTTTTCTTCGATATCTTCGGGATGCATATCTATTTTCACATACGGAGCAGATGCCGCAAAATCCACAAAACACCAGCCTCCGTATTTATGCATAAGTTTTGCCATCTTATGATAAGGTGTTTCAATCCCCGTTACATTACTGCAGGCTGTAAATGATCCGTATTTAATTTTCCTGTCTTTGTATTTTTTTAACTGGAATTCAAGTTCATCAAGATTGATAAGAAGATTTTCATCCGGCTGGAGCTGGACGATATCCGCACTGGTTTCAAACCAGGATGTATGATTCGAGTGATGCTCCATATGTGTGATGAATACAACGGGACGCTCATTTTCAGGAACAATGTTTTTCAATGTGAACCTGTCAGTATGCTTGAGTCCGAGCATCCTCTGAAACTTATTTACAACCGTTGTCATACCAAAACCTGCCGTAATAATCACGTCATCTTTTCCTGCATTAGAATGTTCTTTTATTTTCTTATGAGCATAATGATAGGCTTTTGTCATCAAAGTCCCTGTTTCACTTGCTTCCGTGTGAGTATTTGCAATAAAGGGAGCCACTTTTTCCAGCATTATTTTTTCTATCGGAGCATAGAGTCTTCCGCTTGCCACCCAGTCCGCATAAAGTATTTTCATTTCACCATAGGGTGTCTGATACGGGTAATAATGCCCAATTATTCCTTCCCGGATTTTTTCGAAATATTTATCTATGCTTGTTATCATTTTATAAAATTTTCAATGTAAAATTAACAAAGATATACAACATTTGAAATGAATTAAGAGTGAAGAAATGATGAAAATAATTCAAAATTCAAAAGTGAGAAAATTTTCAAGACGCAGCCCACGACTTTAGTCGTGGGAGACATTAAAATAAATTACCAAACCGTTTAAACGGTTTACCATTAATTAATTAATCTACCCACGGTTAAAACCGTAGGCTGAAATTATGCTATTAATGTAAGAACTCAATGACAATTTACACCTCACCCTCAGTCCCTCTCCTTGAATGGAGAGGGAAGATTGAACCGACAAGGGGGCTTGTCCCCCTTGGTTTTCAAATAATCCTCGTTACTATGCTCCGGTTGCAAATTCCGTATGAACGAAGTGAATCGGAACGTTGTAACGTATGAACCTCATTTTATCATTAACATCTTTTTCGTTTCTATGTATAGGGTTTTTGTAATATCGCCTATGATTTCTATTCTGTAAAAATATATCCCGCTCGGCAGACTTGAACCGTCAAAATCAAGTATATATCTACCTTTTCCCCATCTCCCGTTTATCAGTTCTTTTATTGTTCTTCCGGTTATATCATAAACTTTCAGAATTATATATCCTGATTCATTCAGTTCAAACGGAATATTTGTAGAAGGGTTAAAAGGATTCGGATAATTCTGTCCCAGTGTATAACCTGATGGTATAAAGTTCTCAACTAATTTTATTCCTGTGAAAAATGTGGTATCACTTCCACCTACGGTTGTATGGACTCCGGTAGATAGAGCATAAGACCACCCAATATATTTATTTAAGAAATTTATAAAATAATAACGCATTGCTATATGTATCGAGGTATCTGCTAGTTGATATCCCCAATTATTTCCACTGTTTGTGCTTTTAAACATTATACCATAAGCTTTATTATTGATAACAGTGAAACCTCCTACTCCCCATATATTATTTGTATCATACATGGATAATTTTAACATTGAATTTACGAATACTTGAGGTAACTGCTGTACTATCCAATTTAACCCACCGTTAGTAGTTTTTCTTATATCTCCATTACATTTCCATCCGATTAAACTATCATAAAATTTAATATCACTAAAAGCTTCGTTTGGTATCACAAACCAATTCACTCCGCCGTTTGTAGTTTTTTTCATTGCTGAGGAACTGAGGTTAAATCCCATATCTTTATTGAACATATATATTGAATATGGCTGTCCAGAGCCTCCGACTGGTCCTAATGGTTGCCAACTTATGCCTCCGTTTGTTGTGCGATATACTCCTCCGTCAAAACCATTGCTCAAAACAGCTAAAATTGTGTCTTTATTAATTACTGCAATATCATCAGGATATAAATCGTAATTTATTAAATTCCAATTGTTACCCCTGTTTGTCGTTGTAAACATTTCAGTCCAGCTAAAAGCAAACACTGTATTCGAATCGACAGATGCTATTTTGACAAATGACCAATTCGAATTGGGAGTATTAAAATTATAATTGATTAGCCAATTATCACCACCATTCGTTGTTTTAAGAATATATTGTTGTAATAAAGAATTCGAATTGGTAACTGCAAACCCGGTGAG
>Ga0209124_10000599_pt1 | contig 18220 bp, 14 predicted proteins | sample BarGraIncu01122A_FD_184502 | JGI IMG/M metagenome (GOLD analysis project Ga0209124, IMG submission 184502) | Arctic peat soil microbial communities from Barrow, Alaska - Barrow Graham LP Incubations 011-22A (SPAdes) (version 2) | ecosystem: Environmental > Terrestrial > Soil > Wetlands > Peat...
AAATTAAAATCAACAATTGCAAAATATGTTAGTGAATTAAATAAAATATTAGAACCTTATTTTAAGCGACAACCTATAATAAACCATAAAAAAGAAGGTTGGATTTTCCAACCCTAAAATAAAATGTTCAATCATTGAATATTCTATGAGCACATACAATTATTATGTATGAGTGAAAAACTTAGAAAATATATCCATACCAACAAACATTAGACCCCTTACAAAGAAGACAAGATTTTGGGTTGATAATGAGATACTAGAAATTTATGCTCCAAAGCTCAAGGCACAGGGGGTAGCTCTTTATTGTGCTTTAGCAAGACATGCTAATAGTGAGACTCAATATTGTTTTCCAGCTTACCCAAGACTAATGCAATGCTCGGGTATTGGAAAAAGAAATACCATTAGTAAATACCTAAAAATAATAGAAGGACTCGGGTTAGCAATAATAACTCGTAATAAAAAAAGAGAACCAAATCATTACTTTTTAATAAATCCTTTAAAGATTCAAACACCAAGTACCCAGACTTATATCACTAAAAAAGTATACAGTCATGCCAAAAAGGAAAATAGACAGTATCCAAATAGTAATATAGATAGTACCGAAAGAGATACTCTAAATCAAATAACTAAATCAAATAAAGAAGTAGGAGATTTTTCTATAAAAAAGGAACTTGGCTTTTCAGTTAATAAATATAAGCCCGAGTGCTTAAAAAATATAACATAATATGGAACTCAAACTTGAACAAATCAAGAGTTTTATTGAGCTCCATAAAGACTGTGACGGCTTCAGTGACTATTCCGAAGAACAGATTATTGAAATTGCCAATGGAGTTGCTAATTATTATTTAACTCTATTCAATATTTATCAGCGTATTAGAAATGAAAGTAATAATATTGCTATTTCTAGTGGATAAATAACCAAAAATTTATAATGTCACTTGTATAGAAAAGTACAGTATGATACAATTCAAATATGAGTAAAAAAGACCAATTTTATACAGCCGAAGAATTAGCAGAAATATTAAAATTAAATGTAATAACCATTTACCGATATATAAGAGCAAAGAAACTAAAAGCATATAAATTTGGTAAAGAATATAGGATAGATAAGAAAACTTTTAACAACTTTATTAATAAAAATTTAATCAAATGAAAAACAATAATATAGAAAACAACAAATGTGTATCCTATTGTAGGGTGTCATCAAAAGAGCAGGAAGAAACAGGCTATTCATTACCATCACAAAAGAAATTGATGCAAGAATATGCCACCCGAAAAACTTTTAAAATAGTTGAAGATTTCTCTGTTGCTGAATCAGCTAGTGGTGCAAAACAAAGAAAAACATTTGCTGAAATGATGGTTTACTTAAGAAAAAACAAAGTTGATATACTACTATGTGAAAAAGTTGACCGTCTTACTAGAAACTTCAAAGAAGCCATTATTGTAAATGATTGGCTTGAAGAAAATCCTAATAGACAAATACACTTTGTAAAACAAAATCTCATTATCCATAAAAATGCAAAATCTGATGAACGTTTCCGATGGGATATTGAAATAGTTCTTGCTAAAAAATATGTTGCTAATCTTTCTGAAGAAGTAAAGAAGGGACAAAAAGAAAAACTAGCTCAGGGGTGGCTACCAACTAGACCTCCAACAGGATATAAGACTATAGGTGAAAAAGGACACAAAACAAACATTCTTGATAAAGAAATATCTCCTGTTATAAGAAAAATGTTTGAATTATATTCAACTGGAAATTATTCTATTGTTAAACTTGAAGATGAAATGTATAAATTAGGTCTTCGTTCTGTGAATGGAAATAAAATTTTGCAAAGTAGAATTTATGAACTACTACAAAATCCATTTTATTATGGAAAAATGATGTGGAATGGTGAATTATACCCAGCAAAACATGAACCTTTAATTTCAAAAGATTTATTTGATAAAGTACAGAGTATTCTTAAAAGAAGGGGTAAGACTACTCTCTCTACAAAACATAACTACCTTTTTATGAGTAAGATATTTTGTAAGGGGTGCGGGGGTGTACTAAGTTGGGAAACACAGAAAGGAATACTATACGGTCATTGTAATAATCATTTAAAGTCACGTAATTGCTCTAAAAAGACCTATATAACAGAGAAAGAAGCAGAAGAACAAATAGATGTTGTCTTTCCTAAAATAGCCCCTAAAGATGAGGGTATGCTTAAATGGATAGAAGGAATCATTAGAGAAGAAAACGCCGAGCAAATTAAATTCAAAGAAACAGAAGTTCAAAGATTAAACGGTCTTCTAGTAAGTATCAGAAAATCAAAAGATAAATATTTTGAAGCAAAAATAAATAAAGAGGTAGACATTGATTATTGTGACAGAAAAATTAATGAATGTAAGATAGAAGAAAGTACTCTTGAATCAACTCTTGAAAGAGTAAATTCTAAAGATGATGAATATCAAGAACTTCGTTTGGTAATTCACGAACTTGCTTTTAATGCGAAAGATATTTATGCGAAAGCAACGGTAGATGAGAAGAGATTATTATTCTCTCAATTAGTTACGAACTTTACACAAAACCTATATGAAATAACATCTAATTATAATTTAGTATGTGATTATTTACTTAAATGGATTCCTAAGCTAAATGAGGTCTACGAACTACGAAAAAGCTATATAGCAAAAGGAAAAGAGAGCACTTTCATGCTCTCTCAACCTATTCTGCTCCGTGGGTAGGGATCGAACCTACGACCAATCGCTTAACAGGCGATCGCTCTACCGCTGAGCTACCACGGAATGTGATTAATTATTGCGGAACTTACTTTACTTCTTTCAATTTATATATATATATATATATGAGCGACCACCTTACAGGCGATCCTCTTACAGGGGCTGCACACCTTTCACATTTTGATTACAAAACATTCAAGGTCTTGCGAACTGGGTCCCAAATATTTTTCTGCTGAAAAATTTCGTGACCTCGCCTCGGCACGTCTGCCTCCGGCCTTGCAGTCGGGTCCCTTCCCGACTTCACCCATCCCAGTTCTCACTCCACCGCACCGCTACCACGGAATGTGTTTAATGCGGAATCTACTTATAAAGTAGATGAAGTTATAATATCAAAAATGAGTACAAAAAGCAAAGCAAAATAAAACCCCTTATAGCTCTCGCAATAAGGGGTTTTATTTGTAGTAGACTTGTTACTAAATCTAATTAATGAGCAGGATGTGCTACGTGATCTGCTGGGGATGGTTTATGAACAAACATTCGAGATAATACTATAATAATTAATATTAACAAAAATACTAGTATCCATTGCCATATTGAACTTGGCATAAAACCACCTGAACCATTTAATGACAATGCTGTTATACCATTTGCTCCGTTATAAGCTGAAGCACCTAGTCCGTTACCATTTGAATTACTAGAACTTGTTCCGTTTGTATTGTTACTTGATGTATCTGAAGATGTTGTGTTTTTTGTAGCTGTAGTATTACTTGTAGCAACTTTCTGTGCTGGCGCGGAGGTCGTAGCTGTTTTTGTTGTTGCTGATGTTACGGGTGCATTTTGCATGTAATAATTATTTACAACTGGAGTACCTGTTTGATTTGACTGAGTGTTTGGATTATAAGAACCACTACCATATTGATAATATCCATTTTGTGGATTTACTTGATTTAGAGATTGAGAATAACCCTGATTTCCAGCAGCATTATAACTATCATTTCCACAAGAATATCCAACACAAGAATAAGCAAAAGTAGTATTTATAAAAACAAAAGAAAAAACAATTGCTCCAAATATTATTAAATTTTTTGTTATTTTATTTATCATTAGTATATTATAGCATAGTAATATACCTTTTGTCAAGCCCTTATACTGCCACTCTAAACCCTTATATTATAAGCATATTTACCAAATTAGTAAAAATTGATATATCAAAATAAAAGTAATACTACTTTTATGATAGAATAAAAAGGCCAATAAAAATATAAACAATTAATAAACTAAAGACAATTCTTAATATAAAATGACTAAAAAAAATAAATCGGTACGTTTACCAAATCATATTTCCCCTATTTCTTACGACCTAACTATTAAGCCGGACTTAGAATCTTTTACATTTTCTGGAAATGAAATAATAAAAATTAATATTGATAAAGCTATCAATAAAATAACTCTGCATAGTAAAGACATAGATATAGAAACTGTAAAAATTAGTAGCAAGCAGAAAGTAGTAGGTAGTAAGGGAATTAAAAAAAATGAACAATTCGCAACCAAGATAACTTATGACACAGAAAAAGAAACAGTAACTTTTTATTTTAAAAATAAAATCAGTAAAGGTAAAGGTGAGCTTTCAATTGTTTTTTGTGGAATAATAAATGAAAATTTACGTGGATTTTATAAAAGTAAATATGTATTAGATGGAAAAGAAAAATATTTAGCAACAACACAATTTGAAGCAACTGATGCTAGGCGTGCTTTCCCTTGTTTTGATGAGCCTGCTCATAAAGCTATATTTGAAATTTCTCTTGTTGTACCAGATGGACATACAGCTGTATCAAACACCCTACCTATAAACATAGCTCCGCATAGTGCTGGATTTAAGATTGTTTCTTTTGCCCCATCACCCAAAATGTCCACTTACCTATTAGCATTTATCATAGGTGAATTTGAATATATTGAAGGTCACACAAAAGATAAGATCCAAGTTCGAGTATTCACAACTCTAAACAAAAAACACCAAGCAAAATTTGCTCTTGATGTAGCTATCAAATCACTTGAATTCTTTGAAAAATATTTTGACATAAAGTATCCCATGCCAAATCTTGACCTTATATCAATCCCAGACTTTGAACCAGCAGGTATGGAAAACTGGGGCGCAATAACATTTAGAGAATCCTCCATATTAATAGATGAGGAACATTCATCTATAACGAACAAACAATGGGTAGCCACTACAGTAGCCCATGAACTTGCACATCAATGGTTCGGTAATCTTGTAACAATGCACTGGTGGACAGACCTTTGGCTTAATGAAGGATTTGCTTCTTATATGGAAAAAGTGTGTACAGATAGTCTATTTCCATCTTGGAAAATGTGGGATTTATATTTATCAAACAATAGATATAGGAATGCTATAGAGATAGACTCTCTTAAAAATTCTCATGCTATAGAAGTTGAAGTTCACCACCCTGACGAGATTAATGAAACTTTCGATATGGTTTCTTATGAAAAAGGCACAGCTATCATAAGAATGCTTTGTGAATACATAGGTGAAGATAAATTCAAAGAAGGATTAAGGTACTACTTAAAGAAACATAGTTATAAAAATACTAAAACCATAAATCTATGGGATGCTTTTGAAAAAATAAGTAAAAAACCAATAAAAAAAGTAATGAACTCTTGGACACAAAAAGCAGGATTCCCCTTAGTCAGAGTTACTTGTCAAAATAAAAATGGATTTAAACTAACTCAAGAAAAGTTCTTCTCAAGTCGTATTACGAGAAAGCAAAATATAAAGAGTAAACTTTGGGAGATTCCTATTATTTATAAAAATGCGCGCGAGAACAAGAAAACTTTATTAAATAAAAAAAGTATTAGTTTAAAAGAAGAATTTATTCAAAAAATTAATTTGGATGAAAGTTCTTTTATTAAGGTTAATTATGATAAAAAAATTTTAGAAAATATAAAGAATAAAATTGAAAATAAAAGTATAAATACAATCGATAGACTAGGAATTATAAGAGATGTATTTGCTTTAGCTGAAGGTGGATATATAAAGACAATTGAAGCTTTAGATTTCTCTTTATCGTTCAAGAATGAAAAAGAATATGTAGTTTGGGGAGAAATATCTTATGGAATAAATAAAATATACAACTTACTTACAGATGAAAAGACCATAGAAAATTATAGAAATTATGTCCTCTCTCTTTATTCACAAATAATACAAGACGTTGGTTTTGAAAAGAAACAAAATGAAGATAGCTCTCATACTTTACTTCGCATATTAATCTTATCTCAAAATGCATTTTATGGAAATCAAAAAATAATAAAAGAAGCTAAAATAATATTTGAAAATAGATCAACTAAACCAATCGATCCAGACATAAGAAGTCTAGTCTATGGTATCGTAGCCAAAAATGGTGGGATAAAAGAGTGGAAAATCTTAAGAGAGATGTATAATTCACAAACCTTAAATGAGGAAAAAGAGAGAGTAAGTAGAGCATTGACTCAATTTAATGATATAAAATTACTTGAAAAAACACTTTCCTTTGCAATATCAAAAGAGGTTAAAGATCAAGATGCTCCATTTTTAATAGCAGCTACTTGGAATAATAAAGTGGGTCTTGATTTAACATGGCAATTTATAAAAAATAATTGGGATATGATATTAAATAAATATGGAGGAAATGGACTTCTTATATCTAAATTCATGTATCTTCTTGGCAATCACACAACATTAAAAGACTTACGAGATGCTAAAAGTTTTTTTAGTAAAAATGTTGCCCCTGGAGCAGAACGTACTTTAGCCCAAGCATATGAGAGAATTGAATCCAATGCTGCCTGGATAAAAGATGATAAAAAATCAATCCGAAATTGGCTCTCTAAAAATTATTAATTTTCTGTAGACGTTGGACGTTGATTTAGTAAAATCACCTACTGGGCTAACAAAATTAATTTTCAAAATTTTTAAAATACATTTGTCCAATATTGTCTTTTGTGAGAACTGGAACTTCTGTAAATAAATCAAATTGACAAGCAAATTTCACATCCTCTGAAAATTCTATTTTTATTAATTCCCTACCACTACTTGAATCAGATATTAGTTCATTTAATTCAGATTTAGAACTTACAAAAGAATAAATACAAACTCTCGCTTCTGGAGATTTTGTACCATCAAGTTTTTCAAGTATAGATCCTGCAGCAAGATAGTCTTCAATGCATGGTCTTAATTCTCTTGGTCCTTCATCTTTATTTTTCCACCTTTCTCCGCAAGCAATTACTGTTATATTTTTATTTGTTTCTTTTTGTAATTTATTTGCTATCTCTGCAACAGCAGACACATTCAACAAACTTCCAATTAAAATAGTTGATGATTCTGATGCAGCTTTTACACAGGTCGCTCCGTTAATAGAAGAAAGCACATATTTCTCACCTCTGTGTTTTTCATTGAAAGAAGTGGTAGACAATGAGGGAAGCCCTAACTCTCGCGCCCGTGCTCTTTCCATTATACAAACCTCTGCTCTTACTAATTTTCCAAATTCATTAATATCCCCAGTTCTAGGAAAAGGATAAATAATAACTCCATTATGTAAAGCATTTGTAACTGCAGATGAAAAACTTAACACATCTATGATTATAATAATATCTTCTCTGTTAGATGCTTCTTCCACACCTCTAACTCCCCAATCCATACGGCATTGAAACGGTGACTGATTAAAAATATTTTCCATTTGAAAAGTATAGCATGAATTTAATGTATAAAAGTTTTGCGATGAATAGAAGTAAGGCCTGATTTTTTGATTGCTTCATAATGAGCTTTTGTTCCATAACCTGAATGGTTTTCAAAACCATACTCTGGATATTCTTTAGCGTATTTTGTCATAACAGCATCTCGTGTAACTTTCGCCACAATAGAAGCCATGGAAATAACAGGATGAAGTTCATCCCCTCTTATTATCGTTTCTTGATTTATGTATTCTACTGGTGCATGCAACCCACCATCTAGAAATATTTGATACGAGGCAAGCGAAATAGAATCTTCCAAATTTTTATCCGTGTAGGGCCCCTCTGGGGTAAAGCGGGAAAAATTTGGAAGATTCTGTGAAGCGACTTTAATAAAAAGAACTTCAGACGAAACGACTTTTTCTAACGATTCATTCAGTGCCTTCTGAATACATTTCGCTATTCCAAATTTATCTATGTTTTCAGGAGAAACAAAAGAAATAGCGTAATCACAGTTCCCTTCTTCTTTTTGTTTCTTTAAAAATTTAAACCATATTTCTCTCTGTTTCTTACTTAACTTTTTTGAGTCTTTAAGTTTTGGTAATTTTAATTCGTAATTATTAATAGGTAATTCGTAATTAAGTTGCAGCATAAACGCTGCAACAGCTACAGGACCAGCCAAAGGACCTCTTCCAACTTCATCAATGCCAACTATATATCTAATATTATTTTGAATTTTGCGTGCCCCGTTAAAGTTTTCCATAATTTTAAATTAAATATTATTTACACAAAGACCCAAATTCTGATAAAGGTAAGTTTTATATTAAAACAAAACTTGTGCGGGGTCCATATAGAGCTATCATACCTTATTTGCTATACTAAGAAAATGGAGAAAATTGAACTCAATTCAAAGTTTATACATTTACATACACACTCTCACTATTCCCTTCTAGATGGGCTTTCTAAAATACCCGACATGGTAAAGCAGTGTAAAAAAAATGGCATGAACGCTCTTGCAATCACTGATCATGGAAACATGTATGGAGCGATTGAACTATATAAAGAAGCACAAAAGGCTGGAATTAAACCAATTATAGGAGTAGAAGCATACATTGCTGAACGTGGCAGGAAAGATAAAGAACCTGGAGTAGACAATAAAAGATGTCACCTAACTCTACTCGCAAAAAATAAACAAGGATACAAAAATCTTATGCGTCTTGTCTCTCTAGCAAACTTAGAGGGTTACTATTATAAACCGCGTATGGATAAAGAAATACTTCGTGAATTTCACGAGGGTATTATTTGTATGTCTGGTTGTATGGGGAGCCAGGTCTCAAGAGCTGTCTTAGCTGACAATAATGAAAGAGCCGAAGAACTTATAAAAGAACACCAAGAAATTTTTGGGAAAGAAAATTATTTCCTTGAAATTCATTCTCATCCACACGTAGAAAATGATAAAAAACTTCGAGATGGAATTATTGCTCTAGGTAAAAAATTAAATATTCCAGTTGTTGCAGGCCAAGACTCACACTATTTATGTATAGATGATCATGATGCTCACAATACTCTCCTCGCAGTTAACACTGGTGTAGTTGCAGGCAAAGAAGGAACTGGTTTAGAATTTGGCCCAGATGACTTTTCTCTTATTGATGAAAAAACTGCTTTTAAATATTTTAAAGATATTCCGGAAGCTGTATCAAATACAAAAGTAGTAGCTGATTTATGTGAAGAATATGACCTTGAACTCGGTACTGCATATTTCCCTGATTTTCCAATCCCAGAAGGTACAACGGCAGACCGAGTATTAAAAGATTTAGCATATAAAGGATTTGAAGAAAGAGGATTAGAACAAACAAAAGTATACATTGATAGATTGGAATATGAGCTTGGTATCATTAAACAAAAAGGATATCCTGCTTATTTCTTGGTAGTTGGAGACTTACTTCGTTATGCTCGTGAGCATGGTATTTTTACTAACATTCGAGGATCTGTTGCTGGCTCACTAACCACTTATCTTATCGGTATTACAAAAGTCGATCCTATCGCATACAAGCTACCATTCGAAAGATTCCTAAATCCTGAACGTCCATCACTACCCGATATAGACATGGACTACGCGGACAACCGTCGTGATGAAATCATTGCTTATGCAAAACAAAAATATGGAGAAGACAAAGTAGCCCAAATAGGAACATTCGGTACTATGATGGCAAAAGGTTCTATACGTGATGTGGCTCGTGCTCTAGGCTATCCTTATAATGTTGGAGACCGAATATCATCCATGGTGCCACTTGGCTCTCAAGGAGCTGCTATGACTATAGACCATGCAATTAAAATTGTTCCTGAATTAAAAGCTGCTTACAAAACAGAACCTGATACAAAAAAAATAATTGACTTAGCAAAAAAAATGGAGGGCTGTGTTCGTCATATCTCGGTGCATGCTGCTGGTGTTGTTATGGCCCCACGTCCGCTATATGAATTTACTCCAGTTCAATTTGACCCTAAGGGAGGAAATATTATTACTCAATACGATATGTATAGTATCGAAGATGCAGGATTACCAAAATTTGATTTTCTTGGAATCAGAAACTTGGCAATACTAGCAGAAGCGGTCAGACTAGTAAAAATAATTCATAATGTTGATATTGATATTGATCGTATTCCACTTGATGATAAAAAAACATTTGAAATGCTTGCTAGAGGAGAAACAATGGGATTGTTTCAATTGAATGGCTCTGGAATGACTCGTTATTTAAAAGAACTTAAACCAACAACCATCCATGACATAAATGCCATGGTTGCCCTTTATCGTCCAGGACCAATGGAATCAATACCTGAATATATTAAACGTAAACACAACCCAAAAGCTATTACATATCTTGACCCCAGACTTAAAGACATTCTAGACCAATCATTTGGGGTTATTACTTATCAAGATGATGTTATGATGACTGCAATCAAGCTTGCTGGATACTCCTGGCTTGGAGCAGATAAACTTCGCAAGGCTATGGGAAAGAAAATTCCAGAAGTCATGGAAGCAGAAAAAAGTAAACTTCTTGAAGGATTTGTAAAAAATGGAATGACAGAAAAAAAGGCAAATGAGTTTTGGTTGCTTATCGAACCATTCGCTGCATATGGATTTAATAAGGCTCATGCAGCAAGTTACGGACTAGTGGCATACCAAACTGCATATATGAAAGCAAACTATCCTGTAGAATATATGACATCAATTATGACGTCTGAATCTGGAGATATAGAAAAGGTTGCAGAAATTGTACATGAATGTGAAAAAATGGGTATAAAAGTTTTACCACCAAATATAAACGAAAGTTTTGGTGGTTTTACTGTAATAGTAGGTAGCGACAAACCTACTGATAGAACTATTCGTTTTGGTCTCTATACTATTAAGAACCTCGGTACAGATATAGCAAACGCTATTATTGAGGAACGAAAAAAGAAAGGTAAATTTAAATCTTTAGCTGACTTCTTTGAGCGAATTAACCATAAAAATTTAAACAAAAAATCAGTTGACGCACTCGCAAAATCTGGAGCTATGGATGATTTAGCAGAAAGAAATATGATTATTGGAAATCTTGAAACACTTTTAGCATTTAATAAAGAAACAAATGGAACTTCAAACCAGGATTCTCTTTTTGGCTCAATTGGAGGCATAGAAGTTAAACTATCTCTTACACCTCAATTGGAGGCCAATATAAAAGAAAAATTAACATGGGAAAAGGAATTGCTTGGGTTATATATTTCTGGTCATCCACTAAGTGCCTATAAAGAAAAAATTGAAAAATTGGGAGTATATGTCAAAGATGTAATTAACACTCTGAAAGTAAATTCACCAATCAAATCAGTAGTAATAATAGATGAAGTAAAAATTGTAACTACAAAAAATAATGCTCGTATGGCATTTCTAAAAGTATCAGACGATACAGGCTCTATTGATGCAGTTGTATTCAGCAAGCTTTTTGAAGCGAACAAAGAGCTACTTGAGAAAGATACAATCATAGCATATCAGGGAAAAATTACGGAAAGAAATGGAGAAAAAAGTATAATGATTGAGGGTTTAAAAAAACCAAGCCCAGTAGAATAATTACGAATTAATAATTAATAATTACGAATTTAAACAACAAATAAAACATCCACGAGGCTTTGCCTCGTGGATGTTTTATTTTAATATTAAATTATCTTCTCTCCATCATCGTCAATCATTTTCATAATTCTTACTACTTCTTTTGGATAGTTAGGAATTACTGAATTGTATTTACGTAAAATTTGAAGAGTTGTCTTACCATCATAATGATGAGCTGTATTTTCATCATTACCACCTAGACTTGCAGAAACTTTTTCAATTGCATCATCAACTGACTCAAAGTTTATTCTACAAGAACCATAACCAAGGAAACTATTAGTAACTCTCTTACAAGGATGTTTACCAAATGTAGACTCTCTACCTGCAATAGCAACTAGAAGTCGCCAATCTATTTCTTGTTTCTCTGCTTCTGTCACAAACTTCATACCATGACCTTCAAGTGGTGAATTGTATGATGCGAGTAATGTATCAATTTTTTCAGCTTTTTCTTCACGTATTACTTCTTCTTGTGTTTTTATCACAGAATTTTCACTCGCGAGAGTATTTGTTATTGCAGTAAAGTCTGGTATAGCTGAAACTCCACTTAGTGGCATCGCTATAGCAAACATTGGAATTGCTATTATTGACTGCAAATAACTTATAATTTTTTGTTTATTCATAGTTAGCGATTACGTTTCGCAAAACGCCGTGCCAAGGGTTGTCCAGATATTAATATTCAAACAAATATTTATATCTCAACAAAAAAGTCCTTATATATCATCTATTAAGACAACGTACTTGGACTTCTATATAGTAGCACATAGAGCCTTTTAAGTCAATAGTTATAACATGGTTTTTGTTCTCGTCAAACACAAAAAACCCTTATTATATAAGGATTTTTTGTGTTTGACTCATTGACAATGTAAACTAATATATGTCATAATAAGCCTATATTATAAGGTCAGAAGTGAATTTTTGACACAACTCCCCTTCTGTATTATAAATATCCATATAAAATAAGGTTATTTGCTATTTATCTTTACCGTGGCAGTGTTTATATTTCTTGCCAGAGCCACAAGAGCATGGGTCATTACGGCCAATTTTATTCTCAGTTCTTTTCATTACTGGTACGTCTGCCCCATCAGATGAACTCAAAATAAGCTCAGGGCGTTCTTCTATTACTTCAGTTTGGCTGTTTTCTTTCAAATCTGCATTGATAGTACTAATCAAAGAAAAAACTTGCTCCTTAAAATTGACTTCCATTGCCCTAAACAAAGTCAAACCTTCCTTCTTGTATTCAATCAAAGGTTCTCTCTGTCCATAAGCACGCAAGTTAACAGAGCTTCTCGTATATTCCATCGTTTCTAAATGCTCTACCCACAATGTGTCAGTAGTATATAAGGCAATACGACGAACTGTTTCAAAGAATAATGAATCCCCAATAGCAGCACGTTTTTGTTTCATAATTTCTTCTAGTTTTGGATATTCAACAACCAAAGAGTTCAAAAAATCTTGTATCTGTTCAAAATCACCTGAAAGCATAATACGGCGACGCTCATAAATAACCTTACGCTGATGGTTTAATACATTGTCGTATTCAAGAGTATGTTTTCTAGCATCAAAATGAAATCCTTCTATTTTAGCTTGAGCATTTTCAAGAGTGTTCGAAATAATACGATTTTCAATTGGCTGGTCTTCGGGAACCCCAAGCTTTGCCATCATAGACTTTATACGGTCAGAACCGAAAATACGCATTAGATCATCCTCCAAAGATACATAGAATTGTGTTGCCCCTGGATCACCTTGTCTTCCTGAACGTCCTCTCAACTGATTGTCTATGCGGCGGGCCTCATGACGTTCTGTTCCCATTACAAACAACCCCCCAAGTTTTTTTACTTCTTCATATTTATCAGAATCATAAGGAACACCTCCAAGTTTAATATCCACTCCACGTCCAGCCATGTTTGTAGCAACAGTTACAGCACCTAGTCTTCCAGCATTCGCAATTATTTCTCCTTCTCTTTCGTGGTTTTTAGCATTTAAAATAGTATGTGGAATTCCAGCTTGAGTTAAATAAGCAGAAAGTAATTCATTCTTTTCAATAGATACCGTACCTATTAATACAGGTTGACCATTTTTATGAAGTTCTTTAACCCTTTCTGCTACAGCCAACAATTTACTTTTTTCAGTTTGGTATATTAAATCATTATGGTCTTTTCTATTTACTTCACGGTGAGTAGGTATTACTATCACATCTAATCCATAAACTTTCAAAAATTCTTCTTTTGAAGTCTCAGCTGTTCCTGTCATACCAGAAAGCTTTTTATAAAATCTAAAGTAATTTTGAAAAGTAATCGAAGCGACAGCTACTGTCTCTTTTTCAATTTTTACACCTTCTTTTGCCTCAATAGCTTGATGCAATCCTTCACTCCATCGACGTCCAGGCTGTAGGCGACCTGTAAATGAATCTACAATTATTACTTCTCCGTCCTTCACCACATAGTCTTTATTATTTTCATAAAGAGCACGAGCTTTAACTGCTGTCTCTAAGTGATGAACATACTTGATACCCTTTTCTGTATAAATATCATAAATACCAAGTAAACTTTCCGCCAATGTTATGCCGTGATCTGTTAGAGATATAGCACGAAGTTTTTCATCTACAGTATAATCTTCTTCCTTATTTAATTTCTTTGATATATCAGCAAAAGTATAATACAAATCTTCACTATCTTCTGCTTGTGATGAAATTATTAATGGAGTACGAGACTCATCTATTAAAATAGAGTCTACTTCATCTACAACTGCATAGTTGTGCCCTCTTTGAACAACATCATTAATATTATTTGCTAAATTATCTCTAAGATAATCGAAACCAAATTCATTATTTGTTCCATAGGTTATATCAGCAGCGTATGCTTCTTTTCTAGTGCAGGGTTTTAAACATTCATATAAAACTTTAAAAGCACCTAGTTCACTTCCTTCTTCAGCTTCTTTACTAAGATGAGTTGGATCATAAATATATGAAGTGTTTTGTGAGTTTACAACAGCAACAGAAACCCCAAGCATAGAAAATACTGGTCCCATCCACACAGCATCACGTCGTGATAGATAATCATTAACTGTAACAATATGCACACCATCATCTGTAAGAGAATTTAAATACGCAGGTAAAGTTGCAGCTGCAGTTTTACCTTCACCTGTTCTCATCTCCGTAATATTACCTTTATGTAATGCAATTCCTCCAATAAGCTGAACGTCATAATGGCGTTCATTACGAGTACGCTTTGAAACTTCTCTAACCATTGCAAAAGCTTCTGGTAATACATCATCTAAAATTGACCCTTCTTTAATTTTTAATTTAAGTTCTTCAGTTTTAGCTTTAAATTCTTCGTCGGACATGCTTTCCATCCGTGGCTCTAATTCATTTATCTTACCAACAAGAGGACTCCATTTATTTATAAGCCTACTACTTTCAGTTCCCATTATATTCTTCAGTATATTCATATGTTTTCGTATTTTAGCACCCCAAAGCAAATTTTGCTAGTAATTAAATAATTTAATAAATGCTATAAATCTACAAAATTGCTACGGGGCAAGCAAAAAGAAAATCCCCGATAGAGAGGGGATTTTCTTAAAAGCTACATAAGGTAGAATTACTTCTTTCCTTTTTTTGCTACTTTTTTAACTGCTTTCTTAGCTACTTTTTTAACTACTTTTTTAACTGCCTTCTTTTTTGCTGCCATATATTTAAAAAATTTATTATTTTTAAAAGATGTGCGATATAACGACCTTACAAAAATTTTTATAAAAAAATATTTTGCAAAAAATATTTATCACACTCACTCATATATTATCTAATAATAAAAAGATTACTGCAATACTTTTTCATAAAAATGTGTGGATAACTATTTTTTCTTAACGAGTGAGAAGTAAAATAAAAAATTAATTATTTTTTATTTTATTCGAACGATGTTAAGATAAGCTATGCTTCTTTTAAAAAAAAATATTTTTACAAAATAAATTATTATTTTTTTTATTTTTATAAAAAAAATTTATTTTAACGTTAATGGCAAAATTATATAATAATATAAAATACTAACAACAAACCAGGTAACAGAAAACCTTAGACAAATTAAGCCCATAAAATTAAGCTTATAATTGGAATAATTCCAAAGATATATTTTCCTAATTTTTAAATAAAGATAACCTGTTAAAAATTCTACTATGGTTGGAAAAACAAAAATCATTAGTATCTTATATATCAAATGAATATTTAAATAATAAACGACGACGAGAAACATACCAGTTAATCCATACATTTGAATATTTACTATTTTAGGTAAAACAATTCTTTTTTCTACTATAGATCTATAAATAAACTCCAACACACAACCAATCAGTAATCCTAAAATTAAATTTATAAATATTTTTATAATCATATTAATACATTATAAACTTTTTATAAAATGAAAAACACCCTGCTTTGGACAAGGTGTTCTTCATATTTTTAATTTGTATCTATAAGCCGAATTCTGTTCCCTATTTCTAGAGCGATAGATATTTATCTAGGCTTTACATTACTGCAAAGCTCAAGCGATTCTTCCCGATGTAACATCGGGACACGATCTTGCACACACGTAAGGATTTAGCCGTTTCACCCCTAATATTACTACTAGGATTCATCCTATGATTACTCTTAGGATGTTCTTCGCTTTCACTAAGAACGTCTCTGCTCGCACCTCTGCGATTACTCGCGATGGGTATTACCCACTACGCTTTTCCAATTAAAACTGGAATATGTGTTCGGACTTTCCTCACTTTGATCGAAATCAAAGCGCACCTATCCAATACAAACTAGGCACAGTATATCATAATTATAAAAGCTTGACAAGATGATGTTAATCTGATACACTATGCCTAGTGAGATAACTGTTCCAACGCTTAATATAATTTATTTTATTAAAGCAATTGCATAGCAAAACCCCTCTGAGCAATCGGAGGGGTTTTGTATTATGGCAATTTTAAAAAAAATATTATATAATATCCATGTAGCCGTTGTGTGCTCAAGTCAGCGGCTGCACTCACATATGCAATTGTGTTGGAGTTTAGCACCCGCTGACTCAAGCACATAACTGAAAAACCTCTCGACTCACTCGAGAGGTTTTTCAGTTATAAAAAAAAGTCGTTCACAAAATGAACAACTCTTTTTACGTTTTTAAATTTAATAACTGCCTATCAATCTATAGCAATTATAAAAAGCTTCAATTTCATTTTGCATCAAGGGGTAAAACATGGTCAACTCACTGTCATTTTTAACTCTCATGCTAACCTTTTCAATGCTAGCTAAATTAAAACCACCCAAAGACAATTGTGCTCTTTCCTTAACCATTTTGCATAATTCTTCGCAAATAATTATGATGTCTTGCTCACCACCAGCAAGTTCAGGAATAGCATCCATTAGACCACTAGAATTTTCTTCTAATAAATGATAAATCACTTTACCAGCCATGACTTTATCTGCAGTCTTGGCAATTAATAATTTTCTTTCCATTTGTGGATTATTAAGTTTAAAATATTTATCTTTCTATAAAGAATAACATTAAACATAAATCATGTCAATGAGCATGCCCATCATAAAAAATACCATTCATTAATGAATGGTATTTTTTATTAATATCACTGTATTTAAATAGGTAATCATAATCAATAGTAAAATATTCTTTTTCACAACGAGCGAGGAGCGAATGAAAATGTAACCACTTTCATATCGTCCGAGTCGACGTCGAGATAAAGTACTCTTTATTTTGTTCCGTTCTAGGGGTCTTTCCCTCCTTGTCAGATTTCTTTTAGGACTTAAAATCAATGTCCATTGTCTGCTCAATTGAGGCAGACAATATCGACTCAATAAGATCGGCTCACTTAATAAATTAAGATGAGTGATCGATTTCAAATTGAATTATTCCACGAACAGCTTCCGCTACCCGTGCCTTGTTACGACTTATTCCCTGTCACCGAGCTTACTGTAGGCCCTCCGTATGGAGAGATTTCGAGCACTCCCGGCTCCCTTGAATTGACGGGCGGTGAGTACAAGACTTGAGAACGTATTCACCGCGGTATATCTGACCCGCGATTACTAGTAATTCCAACTTCATGGGGTCGAGTTGCAGCCCCCAATCCGAACTGGCGCAATTTTTATTAGGATTCGCTCAGGGTTACCCCGTCGCTGCCCGTTGTAATTGCGATTGTATTATGTGTGTAGCCCAAGGTATCAGAGGGACATGCTGACCTGGCGTCATCCTCCCCTTCCTCCCCGACCGAAAGATACAATTACGAATTACTGATTACTAATTACTAATTTAAATGCATTTGCATCTAATTGGTAATTATTAATTGGTAATTATTAATTATCTCCTTGGGTCGGGGCAGTCTCGTGTGACACTTATAACACACGACGAGGGTTGCGTTCGTTACCCCACTTAAGGGAACAATTCAAACCACGAACTGACGACGGCCATGCATCACCTGTCAACTAGTCTTGCGAGGGCCCTGGTTTCTCAGGGCTTTCACGTTGATGTCTAACCTTGGTAAGGTTCTTCGTTTATCGTCGAATTAAACCACATAATCCACTACTTGTGCAAGTCCCCGTCTATTCCTTTGAGTTTTAGCCTTGCGGCCGTACTTCCCAGGCGGATCTCTTAA
>Ga0209124_10000606_pt1 | contig 18073 bp, 16 predicted proteins | sample BarGraIncu01122A_FD_184502 | JGI IMG/M metagenome (GOLD analysis project Ga0209124, IMG submission 184502) | Arctic peat soil microbial communities from Barrow, Alaska - Barrow Graham LP Incubations 011-22A (SPAdes) (version 2) | ecosystem: Environmental > Terrestrial > Soil > Wetlands > Peat...
ATTTCTAAGTTTAGGAAACATCGGAAATTTAATAGCTAAACCTCAGAAAGAAATTCAAAACCCTGGCAAAGGATTTTCTAAGGTACCTAATGATTGTGGCTCGACCTGTGAAGGTACTTGTACAGGTACGTGTGGAGAAACGTGTACAGGTGGGTGTGCGGATTCCTGTACAGGTAGTAGTAAAAATTCTGAGAAAGGATTAGAAGAGCCGACCGATTGCACATCAACTTGCGAAGGCACATGCAAAGGTACTTGCGAAGATACCTGTAGAGGCCACTGTAAAGACAACTGCGAAGGTACCTGTTCGGCTGCTTGTAGAGACGACTGTCAAAATAATTGCAAAGGTACCTGTGAAGGCTATTGCGGAGAGACCTGCAAGGGAGGTTGTCAGGGCTCCTGTGAAAATACTTGTAAAGGTGGCTGTGATACTACTTGTCAGGGTACCTGTAAAGATACTTGTAGAGGCGGCTCGACCTGGTAGTTAATAGAATTATATTTATTGCTGTAATAGTAAATAATAATTCAGCTAATATTGATTTTTTTCGTTTTTAACGAATAAAATATACTTTATAGAAATTACTTTTTAAAACATTAGTTTGTACTAATAATTTTAATTGATAAAGTTATGAGGATAAAAAAGAGCAATTCTCTAAAAAAATCAGAAAATAAAAATATTACTGATTCTTCAGGTTCTAATATAAACAGGCGGGATTTTATAAGTTTCGTAGGGAAAACGGCAATACCTACAATTGCATTTCTTAGTTTAGGACATATCGGGGATTTATTTGCAAAACCAAATACAGGAAATCAAAATCTTAACAAAGGATTTTCCAAGGTACCTAATGATTGCGGCTCTACCTGTGAAGGTACTTGTAAGGGTTCTTGTGCTGAAGGCTGTACAACAGAATGTGGAGGTAATTGTACAGGTACTTGTGAAGGCACTTGTGAAAATACTGAAAAAGGTGGTAGTAAGAAGTCTGAAAAAGGAATTGAAGAACCGACCGATTGCAAAGGAGAATGTAAAAATAATTGTTCGGCTATTTGTAATAATGGGTGTGATGGGACATGTGTGGGAACATGTGAAAGTGACTGTAATAAAACATGTGCAAGTTCCTGTTCCAATAATTGTTGGTATAATTGTGATACTACTTGTAAAGGTGGAGCAAAATGCGTCTATAAATAAGTGTATATAAATATATGAAATGACTTAAAATAAATGCTAATTCCGCACAATTAGATTTTTTTGATTTTGTTTTGTTATATTCAGTTTATAAAATTATCATAAAAAATATTTTTTATAACTAATTTGAATCAATAAAGTTATGAAAGAAAAAAAGAGCAATTCTCTAAAAAAATCAGATAATAAAAATATTACCGATTTTTCGGATTCTAATATTAACCGAAGGGATTTTTTAAACTTAGTAGCAAAATCAGCAATTCCAACGATTGCATTTCTCAGTTTTGGACGTATCGGGGATTTATTTGCAAAACCAAATAAAGGATTTTCCAAAAATCCGAATGACTGCGGGTCATCCTGTGAAGGTACTTGTAAGGGTTCCTGTGCTGAAGGCTGTACAACAGAATGTGGAGGTAATTGTACAGGTACTTGTGAAGGCACTTGTGAAAATACTGCAAAAGGTGGTAGTAAGAAGTCTGAAAAAGGATTAGAAGAACCAACTAATTGCGGCTCGACTTGTGAAGGCTCCTGTAGGGCTAATTGTGGAGGATGTTCTGGCGTTTGTCAGGATAACTGTGAAGGTGGATGTAAAGGTTCGTGTGAAGGTTCTTGTGCGAGTTGTACAGGCACATGTGAAAATTCTTGTATAGCTATATGCGCTGGTAATTGTGAAGGTACATGCATCGGAGCGAACAAGTAGGAGTACCTTTATTTTTAGAATTATATCCATTGCTTTAATGTTTAAGAATCGATAAAAATTTTTCCGAAATTGATTTTTTTTGATTTTGTTTAATTATTTATACTAAAAAATTTATCAAAAGAAAATATTTTTTCAACAAATTAAATCGATAAAGTCTTGAGAGAAAAAAAGAGCAATTCTCTAAAAAAATCAGATAATAAAAATATTACTGATTCTTCAGGTTCTAATATAAACAGGCGGGATTTTATAAGTTTCGTAGGGAAAACGGCAATACCTACAATTGCATTTCTTAGTTTAGGACATATCGGGGATTTATTTGCAAAACCAAATCAAGGATTTTCCAAAAAGCCGAATGATTGCGGTTCGACTTGCGAAGGTACTTGTACAGGTGGGTGTGCAGAAACGTGTACAGGTATGTGTCTTGATACGTGTACAGGTGGTAGTCAGAATTCCAAGAAAAATGAAAGTACTAATTGCGGCTCGTCCTGTGAAGGTACGTGTTCAAGCGGGTGTGCAGTTGGGTGTACAGGTGGATGTGCAGATAATTGTACAGGTGGTAGTCAGAATTCTGAGAAAGGAATTGAAGAACCGACCGATTGCGGGAATAACTGCAAAACAACATGTTTGGGTGGTTGCTATGGTGAATGCAAAGGTGATTGCAGAGGTTCCTGTGAAAAAGGATGCCAGGGAGACTGCGGGAAAAACTGCGAACATACTTGCTTAGGCGGCTGCTATGGTGAATGCAAAGGCGGAAGCAAGTAAAGATACTTTTCAAAGTACTTGCTCAAGTATCATTAAATAACGAGTTAAAGATTCCATCTCTTTAAGAGATGGAATCTTTTTCAGGGATAAGACCCTTTTTCTATGTATTTTCGAACTTTTTTTTAATTTTGTTGTATAAAATATAGTGTATAAATTTCTATTAAAAATCATTACCTTTTACTAATAATTCTAATAATTCTAATAATTCTAATAATTCTAATCAATAAAGTTATGAGGATAAAAAAGAGCAATTCTCCGAAAAAATCAGATAATAAAAATATTACTGATTCTTCAGATTCCGGCATTAACCGAAGGGATTTTTTAAACTTAGTAGCAAAAGCAGCAATTCCGACGATTGCATTTCTTAGTTTGGGGAACCTCGGGAATTTGATGGCAAAACCGAATAAAGGAAATCAAAATCTTAAAGAAGGCTTCTCTAAAGTACCTAATGATTGCGGCTCGACCTGTGAAGGTACCTGTGCAGGTGGTTGTGCAGATACGTGTTCAGATGGGTGTGCAGATAAGTGTACAGGTGGTAGTAAGAGTTCTGAAAAAAATGAAAGTACAAATTGCGGCTCGTCCTGTGAAGGTACTTGTGCAAATGGTTGTGCAGATACGTGCTCAGGTGGGTGTGCAGATACGAGTACAAGTAGTAATAAGAATTCTGAGAAAGGATTAAAAGAAGAACCGACCAATTGCGTTTTAACTTGCGAAGGCGGATGCCGGACTACCTGCGAAGGTGAATGCAGGGGTACCTGTGAAAACGCTTGTTTTTTAGCCTGTGAAGGCTCCTGTAAATATACCTGCGAAGGCGGTTGTAATACAACCTGTGAAGGATGCAGAGGAACATGCCAGGGAGGATGTTCAGGACAAGCATGGTAATTAAAAATGATGTGATATTTTATGGTATTAATTGATGAGTGATAATAATAAGGTTAAGATAGATAAGTCCAACTCCTGGGAAGAGGGCAGAACCAAAAATATTACTTTTGTCGTTACGGAAGATTGCCAGCTCGAATGCAAATATTGCTATCTCGTAGGAAAGAATAAATCAGGCAAGATGGAGTTCGATGTTGCCCGGAAGGCAATTGATTATTTGCTCAGTGAAAAAGAATTCATCACTGAAAGTTCCGTAGTATTGGATTTTATAGGCGGAGAGCCTCTTATAGAGATAGATTTGATAGATAAAATTTGTGATTATTTTAAGCTTAAAGCCTACGAAGAAAATCATCCCTGGTTTAACAGCTATAGATTTAGTTTCTCGACAAATGGACTGATGTATAGTGATAAAAGGGTCCAGGATTTCATTTCGAAAAATAAATCCCATGTCAGCATTCAGATAACAATTGACGGCACAAAGATCAAACATAATCTGCAAAGGGTTTATCCCAATGGTAAAGGTTCGTATGATAATGTCGTAAAGAATATCCCCTTATGGCAGAAACAGTTTCCCGAAACCTCCACAAAAGTTACAATATCAAGTGACGATATACCTTACATAAAGGATAGTGTCCTTCACATCTGGGGACTGGGGATAAAAGAAGTTAATATAAATGTCGTTTTTGAAAATGCCTGGAAACCCGGTGATGATGAACTGTTCGAAGAACAGTTAGTGAGTTTAGCCGATGAAATTATCAAAAAGAAACTCTATGAAAATTATTCCTGTTCTTTTTTCAATAAAACTATCGGATATCCGTATAATCAAAATATGAACTGGTGCGGAGCAGGGAAAATGCTCGCCGTAGATTTTACCGGAAATTTTTATCCCTGCATCAGGTTTGTGAATTTTTCACTGCAAAACAGGGAAGGATTGCTGCTCGGAAATTATCTCGACGGAATTGATCAGAACAAACTAAGACCATTTTTAACGCTTGATATGATCTCCCAAAGCGAATCCGAATGCATAGATTGCGAGGTTGCTACAGGTTGTGCCTGGTGCCAGGGAGCTAATTATGATTTTGCCGATACGGAAACAATATTTCAGAGAGCTACTTATATTTGCAATATGCATAAAGCAAGGGTGAGGGCTAATAATTATTTCTGGAATAAACTGGGCAGAAAACTTAATAAGGATATGAGAAATGAATAATAAATTTATTTTTTCCTGATGTTAAAATATTTAATGATAATATTAGGGGAATCATCGGTTCCTTTCTGCTATTACGAAAATAAAACCGGTGTTAAAAAAACCGGAGAATTGATTTCTTATGAAAATCTTAAGAAAGCAGTTGTTTTCGCATTAAAAAATAATCTGAAAGTAAATTTTTTATATCCCGATATTAAACTTGAGAAGAAGTATGATAAGCTTATAGATGAAGTTGAGCATATAAAGATAATACCTTTGAAATTACATAAAACCTATAAGGATTCTATTCTCGTAATTGAGTCAGATGAACTATCTTCTGATAGTAATCTTAAAAATTTAAAAGATGAAAATATCATACTCAGGTTGCGGTATAAGCAGCTTCACAAATTACATTCTTACTTAAACAAGCTCATTCCGAAATGCAGGCGTATTAATCTTGTTTTGCTGGATATTGAAAGATATGGGGAGAAAGACTTCGAGGAGTACAAACATCAACTTGAAAAAACCTCAAAAAAAATCTTCAAACTGACGGAAAAGAAGAATTTGCCAGAGATGAATTTTCTGACTGACAGGTTAACACTGGAACAGATGAATAATTGTGATGCCGGTTTAACGCATTTAACTGTGGCTCCGAACGGAAAATTATATTTATGTCCGGCTTTTTACTATAACAACGAAAATGATACTTTAGGAGAAATAAGTAATAATATTAATATTAAAAATAAACAACTGCTCGAACTGAAATATTCTCCTATCTGCAGAATTTGTGATGCATATCAATGTAAAAGATGTGTCTTTCTGAACAAGAAAATTACGTCAGAATTAAATACACCATCATCACAGCAATGTAAATTATCCCATATAGAAAGGGAGGTTTCACGATTATTCATTCAGAAACTTAAAGAAAAAGGATTATCCATTGCTGGTTTTAAAAACATTCCTGAAATTGATTACAATGACCCGTATGAAAATGCTAAAAAAAATAAATTTACTATATCAGAATTTAAAAATTTATAAAATATGGCCGAGAAAAAAAATAAAAAGAATGCAATAGGGAAAGTAACCGAATCTGAAAAAGAAGAAATAAAATTTCTTTTTGAACGGAAAAACGGTCTGAATGAATTATTCAAAAGTCTGAATGATCCTTCCCATCCCTTATATGACAGAATTGTTCAGGATATGGGAGTGACATCAACGAAATTTCAAAAATGGTGGGACGAAATGAGTGTAAAGTATAAATGGAAAGGAACAAAAGAACATCACTGGGAAATTAACTTTGAAACCTGTGAAATATATATCATCAAAGATAAATAACTCTTTCTCTTTTAAGTTTTTCGAAAAAAATATTCTTAACTTTTAATAACCGAAACTGTATTTATAAGTTTTGAAGTTTTATTTATTTACCCGGTGATATTTTAAATACAAACAGAATCACAGACTGTGATTTAATTAAGTGGGATAAAGGACCCGGGAACCTGAATAATGATTTGAAAATGATTGCAACGGTCAAATCGGAGAAAAAATAGTAATTCCTTTTACCGGAAAAAATTGGATTATTACAAATGAAAAGCATTAACTTCGTAATAAATTAAAATTTCACGTAATGCCGCAAAGAAGTTTAATCAATCTGGAAGTGATATTGCAAAAATTGAGATAACTAGTTTAGTATTTAAATAAAATCATGATTTTACTATACAGATGCAAATATTATTAAAATTTAATACTATATTTTAAAGGTTTATAAAACTGAATGTATTTATAATAAAATTTCTTAAAACTGATTTTTTAAATTTAAATAAACAATAATGAAAAGAACAATCAGAATTTTATTTTCACTGACGTTTGTTTTTGCAATTATTTTTATTGCCGGATTTACTGCTGATATTTCTGTTGAAAATAGAGTAAGGAATTCTGATTCTACAGGTTGTGTAATTTTATCGAAATGGGCAGACTGCAATGACTCATGTGCTGATGCAAAATGTTATCAATTTAAAAACAATTGTAATTATGATGTAAAAATTAAGGTACAAACGAAAAATCAAGATAGTACATGGACAACAAGTAATCTATATTTAGGACCTGATGAAGAATCTCAGGAAGCTGCGATATGCTCTTATATTGATATAAAATGGAGTTATGAAAAAATTAATTTGGAATGGAGTAATGGAAAAGAAGAAAGTAAAATAAAAGAGAAAAAAGAAAAATCACTTTCTGAAGATTGTGTTGTCATATCGAAATGGGTCGATTTTAAAAATAATAGCGCAGACGCAATAAGCTTTAAGTTTAAAAATATTTGTACATATAAAGTTAAAATAATTTATAAAAAAAAGAATATAGTTAATACCTGGGGAAGCCATGAATTATATTTAGAGCCGGATAAAGAATCCCAGGAGACTATAATATGCCCTTATGTTGATATGATATGGAGTTATGAAAGAGATATAGGAAATCCCCGTTAATATAATTTTGAAAATTTTTATTTATAGTTGCAAAAATATAAACTAATAAGTCATAATTTACTATATTTAATCGAATTGCAAATTAAAATTTATAAAAACAGTATTCCCGGATAATATTATTATAAAATGTAAAAAGATATTTCTATTATTCTCGTTTCTTGTTTTATTTTGTGCGGGATTCGGAAATACAAATTTAAAGAATTCATACCGTCTAAATCCTAATCAATCATATAAATTAACAGATTCAATTTTTCGGGGTACTTCATTTGTTTTTGTAGGGGATACCCAGATACCAATGTGGATTGAAACAATATTTTTAAGAAAAGATAACAACGAAGAAGCTACAAAAAAAATATTTGGTTCAATTTGTGAAGATAATAACGTACAATCGGTTTTTCATCTCGGTGATGTTGTAGCAATGAGTTCAGACGATGATGATTGGGAAATGATGGATTTACAGCTTTCAAAATTACAGCAAAAAAATATTCCGATATTTTTAACTCCCGGTAATCATGAGTATATGCTTAATTCTGAAAAGGGAAAAGATAATTTTGTAAAGAGATTTCCGGATTTAGCAAAAAAGACATGGCAGTTAAAAATTATAAATAAGGTAGCAGTTTTGTTGTTAAACTCAAATTTTAGTCAGCTTTCTGAATCTGAAGTTAAAGAACAACAATCTTGGTATGAAAACCAACTTATTGATCTGCAAAAAGATTCAACGGTTAAGATGATAATAGTTGCATGCCATCACTCGCCCTATACAAATAGTAAAATAGTCGGACCATCTGATGATGTTAAAAGTAATTTTGTCAGGCAATTCATTAAAAGTGATAAATGTAAACTATTCCTAAGCGGACATTGCCATGCAATTGAGCATTTTAAACAGGGAGGAAAAGATTTTATTGTATCGGGCGGAGGGGGTGGTATATTGCAGACTTTACATATTGGAGCCGATACGCTATATAAAGATTATTTCCCCCAAAAATCAAACCAGAGTTTTTTTCATTATTTATATTTACAGGAAAAAGACGAAGGATTGGATATTACAGTTAAAATGTTAAAACAGGATTACTCTTCCTTTTATGATGCTTATGAAATCACAATACCCTGGTGATTTTTAATTCAGTTTATAACTAACAAAAAGAGAAACACTTTTTTAAGTGAAAATTATTTTATTATTAGCATTGTTTTATCCCAAATAATTAAATGTTATTAACGTTATTTAATTAGTAAATTAATATGGTGAAAATAAAAAAAACAAGAGAAATATAATTATTCCGGTGAGTTTATAAAGAATTAAGTGATTATTTGTACCGAGAAATAACATGGCAGGTTATTTGCGTATAATATTTGTCAAACAATATATTGACTTTACATCTGTTTTTAAGATATGTTACTATTGATGTCAAGAATTATGATTAACGAATTGTTCAATGTATCAATAAAAAGAAAGCAAAAGGTAAAGTCATACGATTTAGAAATTTATTAAAGTAACAACAAATGAATTACTATTTAAAAGCATTTAAGAACTATTTCGAATTTGAGGGTCGGGCAAATAAAAGTGAGTTTTGGTACTTTGTGTTATTTAATATTTTATTTTCGGTAACAGCTATGGTGGTTGATCGCATTTTCGAGTTAAAAACTCCTTTATTCCAATCTGATTCGGTTTCTAAAATATATTCAATAATTGTCTTTATTCCGGGACTGGCAGTTGCTGTCAGACGGCTTCACGATGTAGGGAAAAGCGGATTGTACATTTTTATTGTCCTGATTCCGGTAATAGGAATAATCTGGTTTTTTGTAGTTGTGTCATCTAACGGAGACGCAGGCGAGAATGAATATGGTATAAAACCAAAAGAAATTAAATAACTGAAATTTAAAATTTTAAAAATGATTTTTATTATTATAAATAGATTTCAATAAAAATAATTTATTAATTTAAATTTACTAAAATGAAAAATTTTTGTATTTTGTTCGTTTGTATATTTTTCCCGGTAAGTTCACTTTACTCACAATTGTTCATTCAACCGACGGTAGGGGTCACAATCCCTACAGCTGATTACTCAGGTAGTATATCTGATTATTATTCAGGTAATGCATACGGATTAAAGCCCGGAATCAATTTTGCTTTGGTTTTTTCAATAAATCCAAGTATTCCGCACGTGAATCTGGATTTTGGTATAAGTTATTCTGTTTTAAAAAATTCCGGATCGGCAAACCCTTCTTCAAATGGTAATATTGATTTGAAACAAAATCTTTTAACAGTATTTGCCGGACCAAGTTATTATTTTTTATCCAATCAATCTGCTGCCTTACATCCATATTTTGGAATTTCATTTCTTTACACTAATATTGATGGTTCGGTAACTTTTTCCCGGGTTCAAAATGTTCCGGACGGAAGTTATGATATGAAGACTGATGACCGGTTTGGAATTGGATTCAAGCTTGGCAATGATTTCCCAATAGGAGAAAACAACGGGATAACAATTGAATTTGATTACAATATAATTAATGCATTTGGTAAGAATTTTAATAACGGAGGAAGTACCGGGAGAATTGGTTCATATCAGTCGTTAAACGATGATAGGGATCCCTTTTATTCATCGGGAGATCCTAATCACCCAATTTCAAAAAGCCGTTCAATTTCAGTTTTTCAGTTGAATATTGGTTACTATTTTCACAGATAATAATAAAATTGTATACATAAAAAAATTAAATCCGGAAAAATTATGAGAAAATCATTATCAGCTATTTTTTTACTTACAGGGATTATACTTTCATCGGGTTTTTCCGTAAGGTGTATTAAGGATTAGTTAAATTACATTGTCACGAAATCTAGTGTATGATTCAAACTTTTTATTTATAAGAGTAAAGAATAAAATTGTTTTTCAAATAATATAAAAATAAGTGAAGAAAGAGAATTAAATGAAAACAAGAAATATACTTTGGATTTTTCTTATCCTGTTTTTGTTTTGTTTTTTTGATGCAGGTTGTTTGTTTTCTCTTTCTGACACCTCTTCAAAAACTCACGAATTAATCCCTTACCGCAAAGGCGATAAATGGGGATTTTGTCTACCAATGCAGTCAGGCTCAGGCAATCAGAATAAAGAAATAATTATCCCCTGTAAATATGACCACGCAAAGTTATTAAGTGAAGGTCTTGCAGCGGTAGAATTAAATTATAAATGGGGATTTATTGATAAAACCGGCAGAGAAGTTATTTCTTTAAAATATGATGATGCCTGGGGTTTCATAAACGGACTTGCTTTGGTAAAATTAAACAACGAGTATGGATATGTTGACAAAGAAGGAAGGAAAATTATTCCTGTAATATATGACGAATCCGGAAATTTCAGCGAAGGACTTGTACCGGTTAAATTAAATGACAAATGGGGTTTTGTTAATAGCAAAGGTAATGAAATTACTCCATTAAAATATGATTATGCAAATGATTTCAGCGAAGGACTTGCACAGATTAGATTAAATAGCAAATGTGGATTTGTAAACAAGGAAGGCAAAGAAGTTATTTCTTTTAAATATGATAATGCATGGGGTTTCAAAGAAGGACTTGCACTCGTTTCTTTAGACGATAAGTTCGGTTTTATCGACAATAAAGGCAAAGAAATTATTTCTTTAAAATATGATTTTGCACAGCCTTTCAACGAAGGACTTGCTCAAGTTGGAATAAATAAAAAATGGGGATTTATTGAGAGAGAAGGCAACGAAGTTGTTCCTTTAAAATATGATGCTGTAGGGAATTTCAGAGAAGAGCTTGTACTGGTTACTTTAGACAAAAAATCCGGATTTATCGACAAAGAGGGCAAAGAAGTTATTTCTTTGAAATACGATAATGCATGGGATTTCAAAGAAGGATTTGCGGCAGTTAAAATTAATAACCAGTGGGGATTTGTGAATAAAGAAGGCAAAGAAGTTATTCCTTTGAAATACGATTTTGCTTCCCCTTTCAGCGAAGGGCTTGCAAGAGTCGAATTAAATGGCAAGTATGGATTCGTTGATAGAGAAGGCAAAGAGATTATTTCCATAAAATATGATGATGCACACGTTTTCGAAGATGGACTTGCATTGGTCATGTTTAATGGAAACTGGGGATACATCGACAAAAACGGGACTGAATACTGGGAAGATTGAAAAAATCAATTTTAAATTGAAAATGTAAATGAAAAAATTAATTTTTTATCTAATTACAATCTTTTTGTTGATATCTGATATTACTTTCGGACAGGATACTTCCGGATCTGCCGACCTAATCCCATACCGCGAAGGCGAAAATTGGGGTTATTGCAATAAAGAAAAAATAATAATCATAGACACAAAATATGATGATGCCAGGCTATTCTGTGAAGGGCTTGCAATGGTTGCATTAAACAAAAAATGCGGATTTGTAGATAAAACAGGCAAGGAGGTTATTCCATTAAAATATGATGGTACCGGGAATTTTATAGAGGGTCTTGCTTGGGTCAAATTAAATGACAAGTATGGATTTATAGATAAAACCGGCAATGAAGTCACTCCGATAAAATATGGTTATATCTGGGATTACAGAGAAGGACTTGCCAGAATTTATTTAGATGGCAAGAATGGCTTTCTTAATAAAAAGGGCGATGTGATAATTCAGCCTATATATGATGACATAAGCGATTTCACGGAAGGACTTGCAATGGTTATGTTAAAAGGCAAGTATGGATTTATTGACACGAACGATAATGAAGTTATTCCTCTAAAATTTGATTTAGCCGGTGATTTTAATGATGGGCTTGCTTGGGTTAAATTAAATAAAAAGTTTGGTTTCATTGATAAAAATGGTAAAGAAGTTATTCCGGTAAAATATGATAACTTATCCGGCAAATTCCACGAAGGACTTGTTTGGATGAATATCGGAGGAAAGCCGGATGAATTTGGAATAATTTCCGGAGGTATTTATGGTTATGCCGATAAAAATGGAATGGAAGTCATTCCGGTAAAATATGATTTTGTTTATGATTTCAAAGAGGGATTAGCCGGGGTATATAAAGATAACAAATTTGGATTCATTAACACAGATGGCAGCGAAGTAATACCGTTAAAATATGAATACGGAAATTCTTTTAACGATGGTCTTGCTCAGGTAAATGTCGGCGGTAAAGAAAATGAGGATGGATTTATTACAGGTGGCAAAATAGGATTCATAGACAAAAACGGGAAAGAAGTTATTCCAATAATATATGATGGTGCAGGTGATTTTCACGAAAAACTTGCAATGGTAAATACCGGTGGAATTCAAAACAAAAATGGTATGGTTGCCGGAGGCAAGTGGGGTTTTATTGACAGGAACGGTAATGAAGTTATTCCGATGATATATGATATTGCAGGATATTTTGTCGAAGGACTTGCGGCAGTAAATATCGGAGGGAAACCGGGTGAATATGAGGATAACGGAGGGAAGTGGGGATATATTGATAAAACAGGAAAGAAAATAACACCTTTTAAATACGATTATGCAGGTGAATTCAAAAATGGAATAGCAAAGATTATCATCGATAACAAATATGGCTACATTGATAAAAACGGAACTGAATACTGGGAAGATTAAAAAAATCCATTTAAAATTTAAATTGTAAAATGAAAAAATTAATTTTTTATTTTCTAACAATCCTGTTTTTGACATCTGATTTTACTTACTCACAGGATACTGCCAAATCTGAAACTCCTGACCTGATACCATACCGTATCGGCGATAAGTGGGGATATTGCCTTCCTTCACAACCCGGAGAAAAAGACAAAAAAATAATCATTGAAATAAAATACAATGGAGCTAAACTTTTCCATGAAGGACTTGCTTGTGTAAACATTGGAGGAAAAGTACACGAGATTGGTTTTTTTATCGGAGGTAAATTTGGATTCATTGATAAAACCGGTAAAGAGGTTATTCCGATAAAATATGATTATGCATTTGAATTCAGCGAAGGACTTGCACCGGTAAATATCGGGGCAAGACCAAAGTATGATATTTCTAATGGAGGCAAGTGGGGTTTTATAGATCAAAATGGAAATGAGGTTATTCCTTTAAAATTCGATAATGTTGAAGGATTTCAAAACGGACTCGCTAAGGTTGAGTTAAATAGAAAGTGGGGATTTATTGATAAAAATGGTAATGAGGTTGTTCCGTTGAAATATGATGAAGTGCATAATTTTAAGGGAGGTATAGTACCCGTTAGAATAAATGAAAAGTGGGGGTTAATAAACGAAGCAGGTAATGAAATCATCTCGATGAAATACGATTTTATCGGGGAAATTTCGGAGGGTCTTGTCTCGGTAAAATTAGATGACAAATATGGATTTATTGATATAAGCGGTAGAGAGATTACTCCCATGAAATATGATGATGTCTGGTTTTTCAAAGATGGATTTGCAAAAGTAAATTTTGGAAGGCAAAAAACGAAAAATGATTCTATTATCATAGGCAAATTCGGATTCATAGATAAAACGGGTGCGGAAGTTATTCCTTTAATTTATGATGATGTATATTCTTTCAGTGAAAGTCTTGCTGTGGCATCGAAGAATGGAAAGTCCGGATTTATAGATAAAAACGGAAGTGAAGTTATTCCTTTTATTTATGATTATGCATTTTCTTTTCGGGAAGGGCTTGCCGCCGTTAATGTTGGAGGAAAACCGGACTTATATGATACTTTTACAGGCGGTGAATGGAAATTCATTGACAGAACCGGTAATATAATCCTTTCTCCTAAATATGATGTTACATATGAATTCGTTGACGGATTGGCTTGTGTTAAATCAAATGACAACTATGGATTTATTGATAAAACCGGTACGGAAGTAGTTCCTTTGAAATACAATATGATGGTATTCACTGAAGGTCTTGCGAGTATTATGATGAACAATAAGTTTTACGGTTATATAGATAAAAACGGAACTGAATACTGGGAAGATTACCCGATTCCGTTCAATAGCGGAGATAAATGGGGATTTTGCGATAGGGATGAAAAAATAATCATAGATACAATTTACGATGCTGCTTATCCATTTACTGAAAAACTGGCAAGCGTTAAATTAGGAGAAAATTGGGGTTTTATTGACAAGAAAGGTAATGTGATCATCCCTCTAAAATATAATTATGCATTCGAATTCAAAGAAGGAGTTGCGAGGGTTCTATTAAATGATAAATGGGGATTGATTGACAAAAATGATAATGAGGTTACACAATTTAAATATGAATCCTTACATGAATTTACAAATGGACTTGCTCTGGTTCAGTTTAATGAAAAGTTTGGATTTATTGACGAAAAAGGTAATGAAATTGTGCCAATAAAATATGATTATTCAGAACCATTCCGTAATGGATATGCTCTTGTCGTATCGAACAACAAATATGGATTTATTGACACAAACGGAAATGAAGTTATTCCTTTAAAATATGATTTTGCATATGAATTAAACGAAGAACTTGTGCCTGTTAATATTGGCGGAAAGCGTGAAAATGGATTTTTCAAAGGGGGTAAGTGGGGTTTTGTTGACAAAAATGGATTGGAAATTATTCCTTTGAAATATGATGAGATTTCGAATTTCTATAAAGGACTTGTGAGTGTTAAATTAAATAATAAATGGGGTTTCTTAGACATCGAAGGCAGGGAAGTCGTTCCGATAAAATTTGATATTGTTCAAAATTTCGATGAAGGATTTGCAGCTGTAAATATCGGCGGGAAACTTGATTTGGATGGAAATCCAATCGGAGGTAAGTGGGGTTTTGTAGATAATCACGGCAAGGAAGTTGTTCCGTTGGAATATGATATTGTTCAAAATTTCGATGAAGGATTTGCAGCTGTAAATATCGGCGGGAAACTTGATTCGTATGGAAATCCAATCGGAGGTAAGTGGGGATTAATAGATAAAAAAGGCAAGGAAGTTGTTCCGTTGGAATATGATGAAGTATACAGTTTCACTGAAGGACTCGCAAAAGTTAAATCAGAAGAGAAGTGGGGTTTTGTAGATAATCACGGCAAGGAAGTCATTCCTTTAAAATATGATATGGTATATTCGTTTTCTAATGGACGTGCTTATATAGAACTTAATGGCAGAAGGGGATATATAGATAAAACCGGAAAAGAATACTGGTTTAATGACCTGTAAATAGAAAAATCAATTGTAATTTAAATTTACACACGATTTTGAACTACTACATTATTATATTGCAATCTTAACTTTAATTAAATTCCCATTCTATATCGTAAGTTTCCTTAAACTCTGAATTGAATTTTCTATTCCATAATTCCTTTCCTTTTAAGAGTAAGGGTGAAGTTGATATCACAGTCAATTCAACTTTAACTTCCCATTCACAAGGATAATTTTTAAGGTTAGGTGACATATTACATCCATAATATCTGTATGTAAACTTTAATACCGAACCATCGAATTCTACCGGAACAGTATGACTCCATTCATCTTTATTATGCTCCATGCAGTGAATGTATGCTTTGATTTCCTCACCTTTTTTTATTAAATCTTGTATTACGCAAACTCCCCCATTATTTCCACCTTTCTTCTTGTAAGTATGAGAGGTTAATATGGTAATGATTTCTTTTTTCTTATTGCCTTTATCGCGTTTGTACTCTACTTTATAATATAATTCCTGAACCTTCGCATAGTTATCAGCATTTGGAGCAAGTTCAAGACAGAGTTTCAAATTTTTACAGGCATCGTCATACTTTCCGAGTTTATCCTGAAGAACTCCGAGCTGATAATATGCTTCAGACCAATCTGGAGCAAGTTCAATGGCTTTATTAAATTCACTGACTGCTTCTTCAAAGTCTGAATTTGTTTTTGCAATTTCAACAGCTGCCTGACCTCGTGCAAGATGCTTTCGGGCTTCCTCCGGAACATCCTGAGCTAATATACTTGCCGTAAAAATTAAAGAAAAAACAAAAAGAGCAAGAAAAATTAATTTAGTTTGATTTGTTATATTCATTTCTTTTTCTACATATTGTTTAAATTTCTAAACTATAAATTTGTTTATAGGTATCAATCTTTTTACAAATTCATCCGATGAGTTTGTGTATCACATGGTTTTATGATCTTGCAGGACCGGAAGGCGGATTTCTTCCGGCTCCAGTACAATCTCCGCTACAAGTACCATTGCACTTTGAGAAACAATCACCCTGGCAGGGACCTGTGCAGGAACCTGTACAGCCTGTACAATCACAAGTAGATTCTTCCAGAGATTTATTCGTTGATGGTCCGCTCTTTCCTTCGCATTCACCTGCACAAGCACCTTCGCAGGATCCTGTACAATTGCATGTACAACTACTTTCACAGTCATTTGCACATCCACCGGCACAATCTGCAGTACAAGTTCCTTCGCAACTATTCTCACAATCAGTTGGTATCTTCGGTTTTATGAATGAATTTTTATTAAAAGCATATAATTCTCTTCCCAGTGAACCTAAACCTAAAAATGCAATTGTCGGTAATGCTATCATTGATGCAGTTTTGAAGAACTCTCTGCGGGTTTGATTTTGACTTAATATATCATTCCCTGATGATTTTTTCTGAATGGATTTATTACTATTCCCCATAATAAATACCTCCCGGTTCAATTAATTAAACTAATCGAATATCATAGATATTATTCCGATTTCCAATCTATTAATTTATATACAGGTATCTGATTATTTTATATAATTCATCGGATGAATAACCGGCATTACCGCTTGATTCATCCGATGAGATGAAAAAATATTAAGTTATTTTATCAGCATCATTCGCTTTGTATCAGTAAATTCTCCCGACTTCAGACGGTAGAAATACGCTCCGCTTGATAAATTAGCACCATTGAAATCTACAGCGTAGTTTCCTGCTGATTTCATTTCGTTGACCAAAGTCATGACCTCTCTTCCGAGAACATCATAAATCTTCAGTGTAACGAGTCCGTTCTTTGGTAATGAATAGTTAATCTTCGTCACCGGATTGAACGGATTCGGATAGTTTTGTGATAATGAGTAAGCTTCAGGTATTTCTCCATTATGGCCTACAATTCCGGAAACAGTACAATTATAGCACCTTCCTGCAAATTTCAAAACAGATGTTTGACCTGCAGCGTTATAGCCTCCTGCTAAATATATTACACTGTCTTTGAAGGTATATAAACGAGCACCCATATTGCTTTTTGCACTACCTGTTGCAGAAGTCAGCGTTGTATATGTATTACCACAGGGATTGTAAAGATATGCAGTCCCGTTATAGTTACCTACATCGTCTGCTCCTCCTACTATCAAAACACCTCCATTAACAGATTTTATCGTAGCCCCTGAAGACCTATATGACTTTCCTGTTGTATTGAATGTACCCGGCAATGAAGCAATTTGTGTCCAGGTAATAGATATCGGACTTCCGGGAGTTATAACTCCTCTGTAAGCTGTACCTACTGTTACGTTAGCACTTGTATACCCACCAAAGATATAAATAGTATCCCCAACAATTGTACTTGCCATCATTGACTCTGCGACCGGCAATAGCGAAGATCCTGAAAGATCGACCCAGCTATTAGTATAAACATTATAATATCTCACTGCTGTGGTAGCGGCACTTGAACTAAATAATCCCGGTCCACCACCGGCACAAATAATGAGAGAATCTCTCCAAGGAACAATACACATATCGGCTGTATTGGTTGCTAAAGGCATTGGAGCATTAGTTGCCCAGCTATCTGTTCGTGGATTATACCTGTAAACAGCACCGCTCGTTCCTGTTCCTATATATCCTCCGATAATATAAATAGAATCTTTGATGGTTGTTCCATTTGTCGTTGCAAGTGCTATAGGCATTGCTGTTTTTGTCGACCAGGTATTGGTAACTGTATTATAGCATCTGTTAATATT
>Ga0209124_10000620_pt1 | contig 17487 bp, 14 predicted proteins | sample BarGraIncu01122A_FD_184502 | JGI IMG/M metagenome (GOLD analysis project Ga0209124, IMG submission 184502) | Arctic peat soil microbial communities from Barrow, Alaska - Barrow Graham LP Incubations 011-22A (SPAdes) (version 2) | ecosystem: Environmental > Terrestrial > Soil > Wetlands > Peat...
TGTATTTGTAGTATTACAAAATATTAAATAAGAGGAGATTTTAAAAATGACGAAGTTTAAAACAATGATTAAAAAGGGTTTGGTAGGTTTCGCAGCTGTTGCATTAATAGGAGGAAGTAGTGGTGCTGTTTATGCAGCAAAAAATGTAGCTCCTATTACAGATGCAGTAAAAGTAAATAATAAAGATCAAATAACTAAGAATCAAGTAACTAAGAATCAAGGAACTAATAATCAAGGAACTAAGGATCAAATAACTAAGAATCAAGGAACTAAGAATCAAATAACTAAGAATCAAGTAACTAAGAATCAAGGAACTAATAATCAAGGAACTAATAATCAAGGAACTAAGGATCAAATAACTAAGAATCAAGGAACTAAGAATCAAGGAACTAAGAATCAAGTAACTAAGAATCAAATAACTAAGAATCAAGTAACTAAGAATCAAGGAACTAAGAATCAAATAACTAAGAATCAAGGAACTAAGAATCAAGGAACTAAGAATCAAATAACTAAGAATCAAGGAACTAAGAATCAAGGAACTAAGAATCAAGGAACTAAGAATCAAATAACTAAGAATCAAGGAACTAAGAATCAAGGAACTAATAATCAAGTAAAACAGAGTACACATTAATAGTTAAAACTACAGCTGACTTAGAAAAAGATATTAAAGGAAATCTCGGATCCCAAAATGGAATTACTACTAAGCAGTTAGCTGAACAAATAAAAATTCAAATGGGTTGCCAGACACCTGGAACAAAAGATATTTCCGGGAAGCAAGCAGCTACTTATGCTTCAGCCTCAATTAAAAAGGTCTATGGAGTGGATTTAAAGGGTTATACTGCTGAACCAGGTTTTGAGAGATTAAATATTCCAAACTCTGATGTTTGGGCGGTAGAGTTTAAAGATCCTAAAAATATTCAGGTAGGTTATTTGGTCAAGGTAAACTCAGTTAGTGGTGAACTGAGTGATATATCTTTAAGAATGGATTATGGCGTAACCGATCTGAATTTAAATAAAAATATGAATGATCCATCTTGGAAGCAAAAGGCAGTGAAGGATGTTTCAGCATTACTTCCTTCTACGGTTTCTGTAAAGAATAGTAAAGTTATATCAAAAAATACAATATATGGGGTAAAAGTGTTATGCGAATTATCTGATGGTTCAGCACAAGTTATATGTTTATATGGTGAAAACAAAGAAGTAACAGGTTATTATGTTTTCTCAAATGGGTATGATGGAAGTTTTGATAATACTTCTAATTAGAGCGAATATACAGGTTAATTAGGAAAGCAAGGTTTAACATGGGTATTTTTGCCCATCCCCCCGAAAAAGGGGAATAGGCAAATCATTAATTCGATAATCTCTGAAATATAGCCATTCCCAACTAATTGCCTACATTTATATTTCAAAACATGTACTATACATTTGACATGTGTCAGAAATAAATAAGATGTACTTATGACACATAAAAACAACGAATAAGGACTATTTCACAAAGTACATTTTTTGAAATAGTCCTTATTCCCCCTTTTGGAGGGGTTGGGCAAAAACACCCATATTCAAAATAATTTTACTTATCATTCCTTAATGCTTCTATTAGTTTTATTGGATTTATCAGTTTGCCTGTTTCGGTTTCTTTACCTTTATTCTTTATCTCCATGATATCACCTGTTTTCAATGCAGTACTCCAGAATAAATCAGGAGTGATATCGGGTTTTACTTGGCAAGACAGGGCATATAATCCAGCCAGATAAGGTTCTACTGAGCTCCAGCCACCTATCCTATTAAAACTATAATCATTAACACCTTGAGGGGTTGCAAAGGTCTTTGAACACATTGGAACTAATAGCAATTCTTTTGCTCCTAATTCGGTAAATTTTTCTTCGTAATATTTACCAAACCCAGGGATATCTGATACGAAAGAAATCCAATTACTCCATTTATGAGGTTTGTAGGAGGATTGTTTTTCTGGATCAGCCATAGGATCTCTATCAACTCCATAATACCAAAACTTATTGTTATAAGTTTCAAATATATTGGCAGAAATAACGAAAATTCCAGATTTTTTTGCTATTTCCACAGCTTCATTCATTTTCTTATATCCTTTATTATTTGGACACCATGCAGCCGAAATTGATAATACTCTTATTTTATCCTTTTCAGAAAGTCCTTTATTAATTTCCACAATTCTATCCACTGCCTTAGCCTCACCTGTGAAATCAAGTTTCGAATTATCTTCTTTAGTATTAAAATTATAGGTTCCAACATAATAAAGCTTAGCTTTTGGTGCAACTCCTATTGTCTTGCCTACCGCGATTGAAGCCATTGCAGATGCATGCATCGATGCTTCCCCACCGCCATTAATCTCATCATAGAACTTTATCTGATTTTTATATTGTTCATGATCAACTAATAAGGGCTGATCTATTATAGCAATATTAATTCCGCTACCATCTATACCCTCATTATTAAGCTTTCTTATTCCTAATCCCTGATTTTTGCCAAGTTCTAAAATAGTATCAGATTTAAATCCTTCTGTCATTTTTTTAGGCCATTTAGTATGAGTACTAAAAAAACAATTACTAAGTTCTACACTATTTTTACTTAGATTGATATTACTTAAGTCACTATCTCGTAGATCAAGATAATCTCCAAATTTCGGTGCATTGTCTAAATAATAGAATGTTTTACTTATTATAACATTAACACCGCCAATTTTACCTTCTGCAGGGGGATGCCTCACAATATAGGTCCCACTGCTAGAAGTTGCAGTATTTTTACTATTAGAATTTTTCAATGCTGCAGTTGCAACATTACTTTTTGCTCTGCATCCAGAAAACATTAAAACTATAAATAATACTAACAACAAATATATTTTTCTCATATGTATCCTCCAAACTTCTTAATTTGAAACACTATGTTTAATAAATAACCGCTTAGTCATTAATATACAGCTTATTGAAGCTACTACCATTACAAAGAATGCTAGATAAGGATATAATACAGGTTGTCCAAGTATATTAAACGCTTTAAAATCTTTATATAGATAATCTGAATTAATATATCTTATATAGTAAAAATCCGTTAGATTCTTTAGACCTTGCGGAAGAATGCTTTGAATAATTCCAATTCCATTTATAGCTAGCACAGCAACAATTCCCGTAAATGCTGGAATAAGCAAATTTTTAGCTTTTGCAGAAATAACTAAAATGAGTAACCCAAGAGCAATACCCGCAGTAAGATTAGTTAAAAATTGAAGAACAAAATATCCAAACATGCTTAGAGGGAATGCAACGGTGCTATAATAAATTTGTATAGGATTATTCCAGTTGCCATTACCTAGCATACTTATGTACAAAATTGTCTGAAGTATACATTCGCTACCTGCAATAAAAATGATATATACTACGGCTGCTAATAATTTTGCTTTTACTATAGGATTTCTTCCTTTTTTACTACTTAGTATTAAAGCATCAACACTAGTTGAATATTCCTCAGAAAATATTGGAGCTATTCCAAGTATAATAAGAAACGCAATAAAGTAATATATATCATCATTATTAAAAATATACTGCCATATACTATTGTAACTATTGGTATCTGGTAATTGTATCTTTTTGAAGTAAGTATATTCTAGGTTCTTTTTCCTATAAGTATAGCTATTTGTCCCGTTTATTTTTTCAAGTTTTGTTATTTCATTTTTTAGTTTAGTAAGTTGCTCATTATGATTTGACCACCATATGCTAGGATAAGAAATTGTTTTATATAATATCTCATACTTCTCTTTACTTACCATTATCGAAGTTTGGCCACTATTAACTGCATTATTATATGTTTTAAATACATTATTGACTTTAGAAAGCTGCAAAGTTCTTAATAAAGTGAAACCTACAAGCATCACTATCCCAATAATTACTACCTTCTTAGAAAAAATTTTATATAATTCATGTCTTACTAAATCCATACACTCACCTCTATTTATATATCAATATTTTTTCTTTTCAAAACTTTTTTACTAATTAGTAACCTGATGTTCTCTAAAAGAGTATTTCGTAATATATATAGAAATAATAGAAAATATTATTAAAGCGATACCACACGCAAATATATTTAGTACAGGGGTTCCAAATATATTCAAAGTACTAAATTTGGTTAATAATTCACCAGGATAAATAAAATAACCATATGCATTTATGAGTCCAAGTATATCTTGCTCAAACCCCATTTTTTCAGCAAGATATGAAGGTATTAGAATTGCTGCAAAACTAGCAAAGAATGTTGTCAGTAGGTTTCTTATACGTGAGGAAAACATTAAAATCAATAAACCACAAGCTAATATCCCTATAAATAGCATCAATAACTTGAGTAAATATACTTGAGATAAATTTAGATGATATGGACTATTAAAATACGATTGCAAAGTTTGTATGGGGCTATCAAAACCATCTATATTTCCATAGAATAAAATAGATGATAGAATCGTTGTAATTCCAAATATTAAAGCAACAGAAGAAGAATAGATACATGAAGCAAGGACTTTTGCAGTAATTATAGTTTTTTTACCATACTTGCTGCTTAATATAAGTGCATCCATACCATTTGAGTATTCTTCTGAGAATACTCCTGAAAGCCCCAAAGCTAAAAGTAGTAATAAACAAACAACTATGCTCATACTTGAACTAATTACATTAATATTTCCCCAAAGACCTAAGTAATAAGGCTTTGCCTTTACATTTACTTTTTTAAGCATATTAAGGTTCATAACCTTTGAATTGTACTCATACCCAGTGGTATTTTTAGCCTTCATTTCATTAACATACTTTTGCAATCCGGCAACATTTTCAGCATTATATGCTTTATTCTCCTCTAAACGAAAGATATTTGTGTAGTTTGAAAGAGCATCTTTTTCTTCTTGTTTAATTTCATCAAGCTTTGTTACATTACCACCAGTTTTATAATATTCCTTAACTAGGTTTTTAGCCTCTATTGCTTTATTACCATGAATAACTGGCATTATTGTACCTAATATTAGAATTACTACAAACACAGTAAGTGAAATTAAAACATTTTTCTTATAATAAATTTTATAAAGCTCATGCTTTAGTAAATTAAATAGCTTGCTCATCAGTTAGTTCCTCCTCAAAGTAATACATGTATAAATCCTCTAACCTTGGCGCTTCAATAATAGCTTTAGGCAAAGGTTTTTCATCACTTATTATTCTTACTTCAATGCCTTTTTCACTTCTCATGATATTTCCTACTTTAAAATTTCTGTTAAGCTCATTTAACATATTTTCATTAACTACAGCGCTCCATACCTTGTTTTCCATATTCCTTAGGATATTACCTATGGAATCTTTTTCAATAAGCTCTCCAGCTTTAAGTAGCAGTACTTCCTTTGAAATATATTCTATATCCGAAACAATGTGAGTAGAAAATATTATGATTTTATCCTTTGACATATCTGATATCAAATTTCTAAATCTTATCCGCTCCTTTGGATCAAGTCCCGTGGTAGGTTCATCCAATATAAGAATTTTAGGATCATTTAGTAATGCCTGGGCTATTCCTATTCTTTGTTTCATTCCCCCGGAGAAGGTTCCCAGCTTTTTTTTGCTAACCGCTTTCAAATTAACAATATCAAGCAGTTCATCAACCTTTCTCTGCGCAAAGCTTGTATCAAGTCCCTTCAAGGCTGACATATACATAAGAAACCTATGAGCAGTAAAATTTTTATATACACCAAAATTTTGTGGCAAATATCCCAGAATATCCCGATATTTGTCTCCCATTAACTTAATATCCTCACCATTTAGAATAACTCTTCCTTCTGTTGGATTTAAAATATCCGTCATTATTCTCATAAGTGTTGTCTTACCCGAACCGTTAGGACCAAGAAGTCCATACACTCCTGGGGTTAGTTCCACCTTTAGGTTTTTAACCGCATATTTGTCGTTGTATTTCTTTGATATATTTTCAATTACTAATTTCAATTTGATTTCCCCTCTCAAAAATATTATTATATCTATTCAGTAAAGCTTTTAGCTGTAGTACTATCATTAATATACTTATTGACAATATAACCATGTAAATAGCCGTATTAAGTTGCATAATTGTATTTACAAATTCTTTATTCATGTAAATATATAAAATTACCATTGACCAAATTGATACAATCGAACCTACTGTATAATCTCCTTTAATTTTCATTGCTATCCAAAGTGATACCCCTGAAACCAAGGTAAACGGTGTTAGCCACAATACTGATAGCTTCCATAGATCTATATTGCTCCTAAACATGTATAGAGCGAGTGAAAGTGCGGTATTCATAAATATACTGTAAATTCCTATAACTAATATTCTTGAAATCATTATCTGGGCAGCTGATATTTTACAGCTTAGTTCCATTTCAAGAACACCACTGTCCCTACCTTTGAATATCTCAACTATACCTAAAATAGTAGGCAAAGGTGCTAATGCCATAATTGTAATATATGGATTGATTAAATTAATAGATATAAAATACCCTACAAGAAATATTACGGTGCAGAAAATCCAGTAAATCTTACTTATAAAAGTTATGTCTCCTGCTGCCATACTTATAAGCTGACAGAACTTCGTAAATCTTTCATTTTTTATTGGTACATATTGTCTCAGAACTTCGATAGTTAAATCTATTTCCTCTTCACTTGGAAATTCTATTGTATAATGCTGCATATACCTGAGTATATCTTCTGCCGCCTTGTCATCATTATCTGGTATTAACTGAGAATTAGCGTTAAAGTTCTTTGGCAATTTTTTCATTTTCATCACCCCTTACAAATACTTTCTTAAGTTTTGCTATGCCTTGTTTTAGTCTAGACTTTACCGTCGATTCATTGCTTTGTGTTACATAAGCAATATCCTTAATCTTGAGATCATGATAATATTTCAAAATTATAGCATTCCTTTGAAATTCCGGAAGTGTAGTAATTGCATTTTTAATCCTCTGGCTCTCAATTTTCTTACTCATTATTTCATAAACATTGCTATTTTCATCAACTATATTTGTATCAAGCTCTATGCTACTTTTATTTTTTGTAAAGCAGCTACTTCTAAAATAATCATTGCAACTATTTACTGCAATCCGTAGCAACCAATTCTTAAACTTTCCTTCATCTTTATAAGATTTAATTGATTTAACAAGCTTTATTAAAACTTCTTGTGTAATATCATAAGATGTATGATATTCTCCAATATGTCTATATATAAAGGAAAATAATAATTTATAATTGTTTTTAACTAAAATTTCCATCGCATATTGATTTCCACTTTGTATTTCCTTAATTAATTCTTCATCAGTTGACATTCCATCACTATCCTTCTATATATAATAACGTATCCTATTATTTAAAAGTTTTAAATAATAGGATACTATGATACAAAAGTTAAATGAGAGACTACAAAGGTAGATCTTTATAGCCTAAGTAGTGGATTGTGTAGTAACTGGACAGAAACGGCAATAGAATTACCGTTTCTGTCCAAATGGTAAATATCGGGTACAGCCGACATACTTGGTGCGTCCCGACAGGGCGTATATTCTAGCAGGTGGGAATCCTGTCAAGGTAAGATTTAGCAAATCGCTTTGTATCGAGTCTTAGAGATGTTGCGGTAACGTAATATTTTAAGCGTAGACAGAAAGTTAGCGAGGTAGAATTGACTGGGTGGTAACCCAGCAGTGAATGGTATTGAGCTTCGAAAATCGGTAAACGATGTGGCAGAAACGTTCATGTACGTGGAAAGCAATATTTATTTGTGCGTTAAGGCGAGTGCAAATAAACACATCCGTAGTCAGAGACCCTACCTAGCTAAACATTGAGAATATACGGAAACTCGGGGAGATCCTACTTGGTCTTTTCAAAATGAAAAGTATGCAGTACAAACTGAAGAAGTAAGGAACGCAAATGCCAGTAGGAAGTCGGATACTTTCATAGTACTGAAGATAACGGGTAATTCCGGAGGAAGGAAGGAGAGTAACATATGAAACTGCTTAAAAGAGAAACACTGCCCGGACTTAGAACTGGAATAACAGTGAGAACAAAACTTGTAAGCATAGCACAAGTAGCCTACAGAGACAAAGAAGCAAAATTCTGTTCATTGGCTTATTTAATGAATAAGAATACTTTAAAAGAATCATTCAATAGATTGAATAGTTCTGCGTCTCCTGGTATAGATAAAGAAACTAAAGAAAGTTATAAGAAAAACCTAGATGAAAATTTGAATAACTTAGTAATCAAATTAAAGAAAGGTTCTTTCAGACCTCAACCAGTAAAACGTTTATATATCACCAAAGTAGGTAGTAATAAAATGAGACCACTTGGTATACCTATACTAGAAGATAAAATAGTACAAGGTGCTTTAGTTATTATTTTGCAGAGCATTTACGAAGAGGACTTTCTACCAATATCATTTGGTTTCAGACCAGAGAAAAGTTGTCATGATGCACTAAAGAATTTAAGTGATAATATAATGACAAAGAAAGTTAACTACGTAGTAGATGCTGATATCAAGGGTTTCTTTGACCATGTTAACCATGAATGGATGATGAAATTTCTTAAACTTAGAATAAATGATAGTAAGATACTTGCTTTGATTAAAAGATTTTTAAAAGCAGGCACAATGGAAAAAGGTAACTTTAAAGAAACGACAGAAGGTGTTCCGCAGGGCGGTAGCTTGTCCCCACTTTTGGCAAATATATACTTGCATTACACTCTTGACCTGTGGTTTACAAAAGTTGTAACTAAGCACTGTAAAGGCGAATGTTACATAACAAGATATGCAGATGATAGTGTAACCTGTTTTCAATATGAAAATGATGCAAAAAGATATTATGAAGCACTCAAAAGTAGACTAGCAAAATTCGGATTAAGCATAGCAGAAGAAAAGACTAAAACTATAGAATTTGGACGCTATGCTAAAGAACGATTAAACCGAAGAGGAATAAAGAAACCGGAAACCTTTGATTTTCTTGGATTTACACACTATTGCAGTAAAAGTAGAAATGGAAACTTCAAATTAAAATGGAAAACAGCATCAAAGAAATTCCATGCTAAAGTAAATGACTTTAATAAGTGGATAAAAGAGAATCGTGATCTACCACTAGGTTTAATATGGAAAAAGGTGAATTTAAAATTAAGAGGTCACTATAACTATTATGGTGTTAGTGATAACTGGGGTAATCTAATAAAATATAAAAGAAAAGTTGTAAAAAGTATGTTCTATTGGCTTCAAAAGAGAAGTCAGCGAACTAGCTTAAACTGGGATAAAATGAATAAACTTCTAAACCATTATCCTTTAGAAAATCCTAAACCAAAATCTTTGGTTAATTTAAATCCTGCTTATGTGTAAAGAGGTTCATATGGGGAGCCGGATGCCTAAATTGGGCACGTCCGGTTCTGAAAGGGGCGGTATCTGTGAAGATTACCGTCTACTTACCTAAAAACCGGCCACATGGGGTAGTGACAGGGTAGCTACCCCAATAGGTGTGTAAACATCAGTAACTTAATGTTTAAATACTACCCAAATAAAAAAGATAAATAATTACTATATTTAAATAAAAAAGGCATACAACATAATAAAATGGACCCTATATGATAGACACGAAAAAAAAGTCTATTCATATTGGGTCTTTTTTTGTACAATAAAATTAGAAAGGTTGTGAACACAATGAGTAAAAAATTATTTACTAGTGAAGAAATTTTATATCTCTCTAAAAATAGATATGTTAAACGAATTAGTGAAAAAGGGATCACTTATACAGATGATTTTAAATCCTTATTTATAGCTGAATATAGTATGGGGAAATTTCGTATTAACATTTTTCAGGATGCTGGATTTGATGCAAATATTCTTGGTAAACATAGGATTAATTGTGCTTGTAGACGATGGCTCATTGCTTATAAAGAATCTGGTGAATTAGGACTTAGAGATACAAGAAAATTTAGTAGTGGTCGGGGGTTGTGTAGTAACGGGACAGAAAATCCCGTTACTACACCTGTATTTTACCAAATAATTCACTGCCCATCGCTTGAAGAGGTCGTAATTTCCCATGCATTAGCTCCTCTGGTAAATTAAATAAATAATGTTCCACTATATTTATATGATCATATCCAAGAGAAGAAAGTCGCTTTACGTCATCATGATTCTTTTAAGACTATTTTCTGATTCTCCACGGTTTAGCTGTGTTAAAATACGTCTACGATAATGGCGTACGGAAACAAGAGCAACAAATAGGGGGTGAATGTAGTCGTTTGTTAGCAAATTGCATCATTTATTATAATGCCAGCATATTAATATCTATGGTCGATATGCGTTTAATAAAACCCCTGAACCTATCAACATGGATGTAATAAGTCAGGTAATACCTGACTTATTATTTGCTTATTACCCCTTTTCGGAGGGATGGTCAAAAATACCCAAACTATGATATATAATGTTAATGATTTAGGATACTTGGTAAAAAAATAGGCAGAAGCGATATTACAAAACTTGAATGCATCACTTCTGCCTACAATATAACTATTTTAACTTTCAGGTTGTAAATCTTTTTTACTTGTACTTATGCTATTTTTAGGATTAATTAAAAATGATAAAATCAATGTTAATATTAAAAATGTAATGCCAAATTTAAAGGTATCTGTATAAGCTTTTGCACCATTACTTTTTAAACTTGTATTACTTTCTTTAATAGTTCTATCTAAAAAAGTAAACATTTCTTTTTGCTTTTCTATTATTTCTTTCTGGTTATCTAGAGGTAAATTTTTCAAATTTGTTGCTATAGAGCTTTTAAGCTTATTTTCAATTTCATTTTCAACTTGCAAATAATTTTCTTTGGACATAATTTTTAGTCTCGATATAATATACTCTTTTGAAGAATTATCAATTGTATCAGTACTACTAAATTTATTTATTAAATCAACTTTTGTTTTATCAAAAGCATTTCCCAAATTACTTGTTAACACACAAATTAGTATGGCCGTAATTATAAGAGAAAAAGCTTTAGGTATAACATTACTAAGTCCGGAAGCTAATCCAATTTTCTCTGACGGAACATCTTTTAATGCATTTGCAAACAATTGAGCTGTCGGACCTCCTACTCCAATTCCAGCAATAAATAAATAAGCTATAAATACATTCTTACTCGTTGATGGTGTTGTTGTAGAAAGAAGAAAAATTCCTATTATATTTATTATCACTGAAAAAATCACTATTGTAGATACTTTAAATCTGAATGTTAGTATAGCTGCTACAATAGCTGATAACATGATTCCAATTGCAAAAAAGAATAATATGTTACCACTTTCTAATGTTGTGTAATTAAATATAGAATTAAAATAAAAATTAATTAAATTAAAGGATAATATAGTAGAAACCCCATAAAGACCTAGGACAACGGTTGAAGATGTAAAACTTCTTATTTTAAAAAGTGAAAAATCTACCAAAGGGAAATCACTCTTTTTCTCAATTATAATAAATAAAGTTAATGAAACTATTGATATTATCGTTAATAATATAGTTGTCATTGAATAATAACCAAGAGTATTCACTTTTGTGAGCATATAAGTAAAAGTGGATAGACATACAGTTATTAACACTATTCCAACAAAATCTATCTTTTTACTTGAAGCCTCATCATATGTTTCATCTATAAACCTATAAATTAAAACTAATGAGAGTATTCCAATTGGAACATTTATAAAAAATATATATCTCCAATTTAAATATTCGCTAATATATCCACCTAACGATGGACCTATAGCTATTGCGATTGCTTGAAATGCAGCCCATACACCAGCTGTAATATTACTTTTTTCTTTAGGAAACATGTTAAGAGCAATGGCAATTGCTACAGTAGAAATTCCAGCAGACCCCAATCCTTGTAAACCTCTTCCTAGAATTATTACCCATAGATATTTGGAGAATCCGCAAATAGCTGAAGATATTACAAATACTATCAAACTAAATATTACTATTTTCTTTCTACCAAAAATGTCTCCTAATTTTGCCATTGTAATAAGAAAACTTGTGCTCACTAAAGAAAACATTAATGTTATCCACATAATATCATCCAGTGATGTTTTAAAATATTGTTGTATTTTTGGCATAGTCACTGCTACTATTGTAAGATCTAACGCTGATATAAAACCTACTAAAATCAAACCAACAAAGCCAATAACAGACTTATTCTTATTCATAAAATACCCTCCAAAATATTTAAAAGTCATTTCTGAACCTTAGTTCACTTTTATTGTACTATTCGTAGAAATTATAGTCAATATTTTTTTGAACTAAGGTTCACTTTTTTGACTTAAGTTATTAAAAGGCTTATAATAATACATATAAAATAAATTTATATGTATTAAAAATTTGAGGTAAATGATAAAATGAATACTATTAAAGCCCCACAACAAAAACGAGCTGTTAAAACTAGAGAAAAATTATTAAACTCTGCATTAGAATTATTCTTATCCAATGGTTTTTATAACATTACTTCCAAGGATATTAGTAAACACGCTGGTGTCTCTATAGGTGTTTTTTATAATTATTTTAGAGATAAAAATAAAATTTATTGCGAAGTGTTAGAGCAAAGTTATCTAATTAGCAACAGTGCTACGAAAACATTGCTTAATAATATGAGTGAATCAACAATCACAAATCGAGAATATTTATATAAGTATTCTTATGATGCTATAAAGAATGTCGAAGGTAACTTAACCTTTTTTTTAGAAAGAGACAAAATACGATCTGATTATAAAGAAATAAATGACTTATTAGTTAACTTAGATATGAATTATATTCTATCGCTATCTAAATTTTTAAAGTGCGAAGACAATTTAATTAAAGCAAAATTATTATTTGAAACAACCAATAGAAATGTTCTTGTATCCTTAAGCATAACTGATGAAGAGGAGCGAAAAAAATATATTATAGCCTTAGTCGATATGATTTGTGAATACTATTTATCACTATTGTAAATTTTGAGATAACTATTTAACAAAAAAATTTACAAATTTAGATTGTAACCACTTAATTAACAGTTATTCAGAGTTATTATGGTGTTTTTGCCTATCCCCCGAAAAGGTATATTAGTATGTTACATAGTTTAACTAGTGATTTTAATAAGTAACTTTCACATATTTTAAAAAGGTTAAAATAAATACATCAATGGGTGTTCAATCTGCCTAATATACTTTTTAGAGGGGATGGAGGTTACTGAACCTATATTTTACCAAAAAGTTTACTATCCATTGCTTGAAGAGGTCGTAATTTCCCATGCAATAGCTCATCTGGTAAATTAAACGAATAATGTCCCACTATATTTATATGATCATATCCAAGAGGAGAAAGTCGCTTTACGTCATCATGATTCACTGGATAACCTGCATTTCTAATAGTATCCAATGCCTTTTGCATATAGACTGTATTCCAAAGAATAATGGCGTTTGTAACCAATCCTAATGCATTCAATTGATCTTCTTGTCCTTCACGGTGTGGTTGATGAATCTCGCCTTTTTTTCCGTATACAACGATTCTTTTAAGACCATTTTCTGATTCTCCACGGTTTAGCTGTGTTAAAATACGCCTACGATAATCTTTGTCATCCAAAAATGATAGTTCATAAGTGGTCTTAAAAATTCGTCCAAATTCTCCAATTGCACGACCCAGCATAGTTGGACGTCCACCTCTTTGTAACATTTTGATAAGATTTGTAGGATTAATAGTGCCAAGTTTAAGTGAACCAGCAACCCTAAGCATATCATCCCAGTACTTAATTATAATGTCTTCATGTAATTTATTTTTAGATAAATTATTCATAACACCATAGTCTGCATTAAAATCAAATCTCCAAATCTTTGAGCCGCCTATATCAGCAAGGTGTGGACTAAAGCGATAACCCAACAATGCAAATAGACCAAATATAATATCACTGTATCCAGCGGTATCTGTCATTATTTCACGAGGTTTAATAGTTGTCTGTTGACCTAAAACCAATTCAAGCAAATATAATGAGTCACGAATGGTTCCTGTGATAATAAGTCTATTTAGTCCACTAAATTGATCACTAATAAGATCATAACTTGTTATTCCTCGTCCAATACCAAAATATCGTGGATTTGAACCGGCATAAATAGTTTTTGGTGGTACAACAAATCTAATTCCATCTGCAGAAGCAACATCACCGTCACCCCACGCCTTAGCTAAAGTTAATTTAGATAGATATTCAACAAGAACAGCATTTGCCTGTGTAACGGTCTCGGTACGAAAATAATTTTGCTCAACCCATGTTAATCTATCATATTCTAATGCAGATATACCTGATTGCATTACAGGTTTAAGTCCGATATTGCATGCTTTGGATATGAGAACGGCACATATGCTAACAGACAAATCTTTGATTCTAGAATTACCTTGGCTTATATGTGTAAACTGCCCTGTAAATTTGGTCAATGCCGTTATCTCCAGCAATAGTTCTGGTAAATCAGTATTGGGAATTAGAGAGTTAACCTGCTTGCGCAATAATACTAAAGAATCAGGTTCTTTAAGCTTATCAAGGTGCGAAAGAACAATCTTTTCCTTACCCTTAACCATATCAATACGAACTTCTGGATTATTGTCCCAATTCTCAATTGTATTTTTGAATGCAGTATCTAAATTTTTCTTTAATGGATTCAAAGACTCTTCAGCATTTAATGACCATCCTAAGGTGCTTAACACTTTAGTTTTCACGCTTTCCCAAGCCGCTCCCTGTAAAAGTTTGCTTCTTGGATCATTGTATCGGTCACTGTTTTCTAAATAAATATCATAATTTTTAATACCTTTAAGCATTTTCTCTATTGCCCAGAAAGTATAAGGACAGGAACTGATTGTATTTCCTTTGAAAATAACTCTTTTCCAACTTGCTGAAATTCCCTCTGTGGGTGCATTATCAAATTTATTTTTCCCAGTCTTTGATTCTACATTAGAAAGAAATTCCCATGTAGCCAGAGTGGATTTTCCTGCTGCAGATGCCTTAAATTTTATGGTCTCCAAAAGCTTAGGAAGAAATCTACGAATGGAAGTGTAATACCTAAAGAGCTCAGTATATTCAATAGATTGATCTACTGGTCTTGTTAAAGTATCTATCGTTCCAATGGCTAATTTTAATTGTTCTTTGGGTATACTTGAAAATATGTTTTCTCTTATTGTTTCATCAGGTACTTTTTCATCCAATAATAATTTGCAGACTTTGCTTAGTTCTCTGGCTGAAGCATCTATATCTTTCAAAGAACGTAGTCTTTTCTTTTGACCTTTTCTGTCTGCGCTGTTGAATAATATTGAAAAATATCGCTCCATATAATCAATGACATCATCCTGAGAACTAATAGTATAGACTATAGCAAATGCAACTAATGTTGCCATACGCCGTTCTCCTGTCATCCTTTTAATAGTTTGTATTCTAGCCATTGAAGCGTAACGTGATAAAATATGTACTTTCCCAATAGGTATGTTGGATATATCCCATTGATAAGCCCCTATTGAATAAATTTTTTTAAACCTTTCAATTGATTTTAAAAACCCTATAGGTGATTCATGTGTAAACGGCTGACGAAGTCTTTCTAACCCTGTTTTATTTTTTTCATCTAACCTAAGCAAATTTATAAGGGTTTTGCGTTGCCTAGCAGATGGAAGAAAACCCAGTTTATTCCATAACCTTGAGGTTGCACGCTCACGAATTTGAGATATAAGCCTTTCTAAAACTGTAGCACCAGGCAATAATATTTTTTTACTTATACACCTATCCATAGTAAGATTAAAAATAATGCTTGGACGTTCAGATGCTAACCAAAAGTGATTATATAGCCAACGAATCAATCTAAAATGATAAGGTTGGTCTGTAAAATCATGATATCCATAAGTCTCTTTTATTTCAAGTTTGTGGATCCAATGGGTTTTAGAGGCTTGATACAAAACTAGTACGCTCTCACTTATATTGAGCTGATTAGATAAATAATGTATAACATTAGAGGGCACATCAATTGGGTTTGTAAGGAAAGTTCCTAAAAATCGCACTGTTCCAAGCTGTAATGCAAATCCAAAGTGATTATGTTCCCCTTCTAGTCTAAAAACAAGGAGTTTATCTTGATCATCAAGTAGAAAGTATTTTGCTAATTGGTCTGATGTGAGTTCTTCGCTAAAATTACCATATTTCTCTTCTTGTTCATGTGTTAGAAATCCAGCTGGCATTAAAAACACCTCCTATCAAAAACGACGGTATTTAATAATCAATAAATTCGTTAAATATAGCTTAGAAAAACCCACTAAAATGGTTATTAAAACTATTATCAAAAACATATTAACATTAACTACCCTTTATGATAATATTATCATATGATTGGGAGGTGCTGCAATGGGTAAAAATTATAACTATGGGTACGCAAGGGTAAGTACAGTTCAACAAGATTTAAATCAGCAATTAGATATACTTGGCCAATATAATTGTATTGAGATATTGACAGAAAAAATGTCGGGTACAAAAACAAACAGGCCTGAACTAATGCGCTTAAAAGATAAGGTAAGAGCAGGTGATACCATTATTGTAGAAAGCTTTTCTCGATTGGGAAGAAGTACACGGGATTTGATGGACCTCGTAGACTATTTTAAGAGCAAGGGGATAATATTGATAAGTATTAAAGAAAATTTTGATACAAATACGCCACAAGGAAACTTAATGCTTACAGTTTTTGAAGCATTTAGCCAATTTGAGAGGGATATTATAGTGCAAAGGACAAAAGAAGGTTTAGAAAGTGCGAGAGCCAGAGGACGAAAAGGTGGTAGACCTAAAGTTAAAGATAGAAATATTGAAAAAGCTTTAAAATTATACAATTCTAAAGAATATAGCATTAGCGAAATAGTAAAAATGTCTGGAATTAGTCAGGCAACGTTATATCGTTATATACAAAAACAGGGGAATAGTTCGGAAAATACTATTAAGCCTATTAATGAAAAAATAGCACAAATCCTTATGAGCCTTAGAGTTGAGAATAATAATAAATTTGTCCGTGGAAAGAAAAAAGCCAGAGAGAATATTGAGAGATACTTGAAGTATTATTATAATATGAAAAAAGCATCCGCATCGAATGATGACTACATAATTTTTGTAAAATATAAGGATATTGATGATTTGAAAAATACAGTATATGAGATATTCCACGAATTAGAAAATGAAGCTGATGCAAAGAACTGTTTTACTGAAGGTGATGCTAGTTGTGATGAGTTAAACTTGAATTGGTAAATTATAGTTTATGTAACGGGAATTTCTGTCCCGTTACTACACAACCCCCTAATACAATAAATAAAAAATATATTTTGTTACACATTCAGATCATAAATTTTATATAGTAACTCTAAAAATTTTTTGAAATTTCAGCTAATTTTTTAGAAGTTTGAACAATCTCATTAGTGGTTGCC
>Ga0209124_10000625_pt1 | contig 17349 bp, 10 predicted proteins | sample BarGraIncu01122A_FD_184502 | JGI IMG/M metagenome (GOLD analysis project Ga0209124, IMG submission 184502) | Arctic peat soil microbial communities from Barrow, Alaska - Barrow Graham LP Incubations 011-22A (SPAdes) (version 2) | ecosystem: Environmental > Terrestrial > Soil > Wetlands > Peat...
CTGATGACAAACGGGCCATTAGTTTTAATGTTGAGGGAGACGCCAAATATATCGGTGATAATCCACGCAATGCCGAAGCTGGAATTTCAACTATTTTATTGAAAGCCGGAGAAAAACCAGGGGATCTTCTGATAAAAGCAACTGCAGATGGATTGCCTTCCGCAGAGATGAAGATTTCGAGCAAACTGTTGCCGGAACAGGAAAGTACTGTAAAAGATAATACCACACCTTTTGAGGTTGCGGAAAAGTTCACAAGACTTATGCATGAAGCAGGAAATGTCTGTGAGCTGATTCCGGTTAAAGGTGCTGACCATTCATGCGACTGGCCGGTGACCAATCCAAATTTTCTGCCTACCCTGCAGAGGATGACAGATTTTCTGCGGGAACATAATTTTATCAGGTAACTTATTTTAAGGGAGGTCTGGAATCGAGTTGGAAAGTAAACCTGTTGCCTTTCACAATTTCTTCATGAGTGATAAACCAATCATTAAATTTTCCTCCATTCAAGGTTATTACTCTAATGTATTTATTGGTTTTCTCCCTGTTTATTGAGCTGATTAAAAAGATTTTACCGTCAGGAAGAAATATCTTAACCTCATCGAATGTGGGAGTAGTAATTGCATATTTATCTGATGACAGGAACACAGGGGAGAATCCCATCATTGAAAAGACCAGCGATATCGATGTCTGTCCTGCATTTTCATTTTGGCTAAGTCCCTCATGACCAGTGATGCCTACATGGTGGCCTATCATGGCTGCTGTATAATTGCCCCACGCCGGGAATATAGGCATCCAGCCACCTTGCTGAGCTTTTATAATCAGCGATTTTACCATGTCGAGGCTCCTCTTCGTTTCAAGTATTGTCAATAATGGATAAAGTGCCCGGTAAGTATCCCACATTGAAAAGTCATCGTAATAGTCAAAACCTTCAGTTTTATGTATAAGTGAATCCTGTGTAAAGCCCTGGTAACTTCCGTCATAGTCGCTAACGATACGAGGTAACTGATAGCAATGATATAGTGCAGTGTAGAATTTCGTAAGATCATCTTCTGTACCTCCCTTTACCTGGACTTTCCCCAGTGTCTGATTCCAGGCATCTTCCCCTGCTTTTCGGCAGCCATCAAAATTCCACTGTGGTATTTCTTTTTCGAGGTTATTCCTGGCTGCTTCTATACTGGTAAATGATGTTCCGATACAGACATTCACTATTTTTTCATTAGAAAAGCCAACAACCATCTGCTGTTGAGTCATTAGTTGTGGAAATGATGAAATTGGTTTGTCAAATCTTATAACAAAATACCCGCTGAAACCTGCAGATTTTCCTTTTCGCTGGTAGAGACGATGCACAGGGTTAAAGCCGGCTATTTCGTTTTTCTCTTTGTTTATCCATACTTTACCCTCTTTTTCATCACTATTCATCCTGATAAGAATATAGCTTCCGGCTTTCCCGGGGAATGTAAACCGCATCATTCCGGATCTTACGGAGCCTGCAAGTTCAGCTAAGATACCTGAGTTATCGAGAAGGACACTATAGTATGCAGGGGTGGATATTTCATTCTTATGACTGAATTTTGAGACCGGATTATGTGCCAGTGTATCAGGTTTACCGGTTGTAAATGGCATTAAAGTCATACTTCCATAATCCTGAGTACAGCTCCCGCTCATCCAGTGACTACCTCGAAATCCGGTTATGACCTTATCATTATAATAATAAGGTGAGATGCATTTATTCTCAGTTGTGCCTGTTTCCGGTGTCCATTGAGTCATTCCGAACGGCCGGCCTACTGCAGGATATGTCTGACCTTTATTTTCTGTACCAGGCTCACTATGATGAAGAGCGCTCAATGTCTTTGCAGGTCCTGTACCAATCAGCGGATCGACATATTTTAAAGGGAGTTGGGCTGAAGAAATTATCGGAATAAAGAACAAAAAAAGTAGAGTTTTCATGATTATTTCTTTAAACGAGTCCTGTTAGTTACAAATGACCTGTATAGTTTTATTTTTTTGCCACTAAGGCACAAAGGCGCTAGGTTGCACTAAGGATTTTATTAAGGTAATCTATTCTTGGACCTTTGTGACTTTGTGTCTTCGTGGCATTTTTTACTTTTAAGAAATATTCAGCTACTTCAGGTATTCTATCTTCATATCATAATTCCATTTATCGAAATAGATGTTTCCGCCTTTCCATTCAACTTCCCCCCTCTGAAAATCGTATGGTTCGCTTCTCAGAAATCGTTTTTCAGGATGAAGAGGTCCCTCAATGCCATCATTTACAATAAGTCTGTATGAATCGACACCGGAAAGATAAAAGTCCTTTGTGAAAGGATTTTCTGAGTTCTGGAGATCGTATGAAATGTCAACAGGTACCCAGCCTGTTCCCTGATAATAAACCTCGCACCAGTCATGCAGGTTTTCAGCGTCAGGTGGGACCATCCATCCACTTTGCCATCTTGCCGGTATGCCCTTGTATCTAAGCATGGAAATGAACAGGAATGTCTGCATGCCACAATCGCCTCTTCTGTTACTGATAACATATTCCGATATGTTAGGCATAATAGAATACTCCAGGGCACCTGCCCATGGTATGTTTTCTTTAAACCAGAAATAAATTTTTCTGACAACTGAAGCTGGATTGTCATCATTACCTGTTATGCTGTCGGCGAATTTCCTGATGTCATCGGTGAAGCAGATATGTGGAAGTTGTTCAGATGTATATTTCTGGTAATCACCCGAAGATTTGTCATATGGAAGAGTTTTAATTCCCGACATATTAAAATGCTGAGCATAGGAGGTATATGAATAAGAAATCTGAAATGTAGTGGGTACTCCCTTTTTTGAGATTGCTTCCATATATATTGTACTATGAATTGCTGTATCGGGTGCAATCATATATTCAGGATCTGAAGTGCTCAGGAGCTTTATCTCTTTCTGACGGGGAGGATTATTTTTCGGAAACGGCAACCAGCAGCTTATTTTCTCACCATCAGGTACGGCATCGGCATGAAGCGTGATGGTATAAGTCATTTTCATATTTACAGGAACAACCGGATTGGCCTTGTTTTCAGAAGATTTTAGTACCTGTTCGGTGTGGTGCAAACGAAATATCATTTCAGGCTCGTTTGCAATTTCCCTGAGCCTTACTTCTTTTTGTTCACGGAATTTCTTTATCAGCAGGAGATTTGAAACAGCTCTTTTGAAATATTTTTTTTCACCATCGATCATTCTCCATTCAAGCCAGCCATTTTCTTCCCAGGCTGTCTTTTCCTCTGGAGTAATCTTGCCAATTAACTTTTCAATCTGATTATCAGCCTGCTCTTCAGTTATAGAAAAGTCAAGAGCTATTCTTTCACCAATTTGTTTTAGAGAATCTGCGATATGCAGTACTTCTTTATTACCCTTTTTCAGGTTTTTTAGGGAGTCAGCAACCTGAATTACTGCGCTTATATTTCCAAAATCAAGGTTTTCCTGCATATCCTCCAAAACCTGATTGAAATCGGATGGGGTTCTACAACCTAAAAGTGTAATAAGAAAGGTTGTAAAAAGTAATTTAAATATTTTCATACTTATGATTTTGTATGATCAAAGTTAATGAAAAATTGGATTTTATGCCCCCCTTAATTCGGTCTGATAAAGGATAATTTACTTAATTGCAGAATTTTCTCCCACTGGCAATAGGGGAGTGCCCGAAGGGGGAGGGGGTGAGTTTATCATAAGCAGTATGTAAAGGATTGTAAAGATGTGTACAAAGAGTAGCTTCAAAAGGAGGGGAGAGTTACGTTTATAATCTACTATTATTCAAAGATATAATGCCCATGGTTGGCAAACCCCGGGAAGGAAGGCAAATCCTAGTTGATAATCTTATATTTCTTCAGTATCTGCGATGTTGTCATCATAAAATCCATGTACTGGGCTCTGTGGTAAGGCAGCTTATTATCAGAATTCTTCCTCGAAAGGTTACCCCTGAAACTACTGATCGTATTATAACCTTTTGAATCCATCCATTTTTGAATGTCTTTTAACATTGAAGTTATCACCTCTATCTGGTTAAGGTATATTGTACTTACAACCTGTATACAGTCAGCACCGGCAAGTATCATTTTTATTACATCAGAACCATTCATGATACCTGTATTTGTACAAATTGAAGCAGCCGTATTTCCGTACAACAGACCAGCAAACCGCAACGGCAATCTGTTATCTTCACTGTTGCTCAGACTGTAAGGGAAATGATGTTCTTCCGTATGAATGTCAATATCAGGCTGGAACAGGCGGTTGAATAATACAAATGCATCAGCACCTGCATTTTCGAGATCGGCAATATGTTTAAGCGGATTGGTATGAAATGAACTTAGTTTTACTGAAACAGGTATTTTAACGGCTGACTTAACATCTCTGAGGATATTTATTTGTTTCTCCTCAATATCTTCATATCCGGAATCAGATTTTTCTGGAACAGAATAAAAATTAAGCTCCAGACCGTTAACCCCAGTCTCTTCAATTTTTTTTGCATAATCAACCCATGTTTCATTCAGAATTGCATTAATACTTGCAAACACAGGAATAGAGACAGCGTCTTTTGCTTTTTTAAGTGCCACTAAATGATCCATTATATCTGTAGTTCCTGATCTGGATTCGGGATAAAGACTTATCATTTCGGCATTACGTTCGGAATATTCTGTTTTCCGTTCATAGAGTTCGAGATTTTCAAGCTGGATCTGTTCCTCAAAGAGAGATTTGTATACAATTGCAGCAGCGCCTGCTTTTTCAATTCGTTTAAGATTATCAATATTAGTCACAATATTGCTTGCACCTATTATTATGGGATTCTTCAATTCGATTCCCATATACTTTGTTTTTAATTCTGCCATGTTACTATAATTTTAAATTTGGGTAATATTTTAAAAAGATGCTAGTTACTTGTTGCTTGGTGCTGGTGCTCATTGCTGGTGTTGTGTTTAAAACTGCACTTGATTACATACACTGTCATTGCGAGTGAAGTGAAGCAATCTTTTATCGTTTGTCTTAACTTTATGCTATATACTTCTTATTTCCGTTTCCAGCTTCTTATTAAACACCATGAACCGAAAAAGGTTCCCTTCAGCAGAAAAGTTATTCTGACTGGCATTCAGAAGATGTAGATTTGTTATTCTCGCCATCTTAAATTTTTTGGATATTATTTGTCTCTTCCTTGTATCCCAGATTCTATTTCTTAGTATATTTCGCTAGTATAATCATTCTGACATCTAATATTTTTAAACCGATCTTTATGAAAAAACAAAAAAGCTCTGTTGTACTAACTGCGCTGATTGTAGCTCTGGGTGGTTTTTTAATGGGATTTGACGCCTCAGTTATTTCCGGAGTAATAAAATTTATCGAACCTGAATTCTATCTGACAAAAATTGAGCTGGGATGGGCTGTAGCTTCTCTTTCTCTCGCAGCTACTGCAGGGATGATATTCGCCGGACCTTTAAGTGACAGGTTTGGCCGAACGATTGTCCTGAAGGCATCTGCCCTTCTTTATGCCTTTTCAGCATTTCTTGCAGCAATAGCACCTTCATTCATAATACTGGTATCCGCTCGTATGCTTGCAGGTTTGGGAGTTGGTGCTTCTTTAATACTCGCTCCAATGTACATTGCAGAGATTTCGCCATCTGACCGACGCGGTAAATTGGTGTCATTTAATCAGTTAAATATTGTAGTAGGTATATCAGTTGCTTTTTTTACCAATTTCTTAATTGTTCATCTTTCAAAATCTAATGCATCATGGGTTGAAACATTGAAAATAAAGGAATTTATATGGAGATGGATGCTCGGAATTGAATTTGTTCCTGCAACTATCTACTTTTTTCTTCTGATTTTTATTCCGCAAAGTCCCAGATGGCTTGTAATGAAGGGAAGATATGATGAAGCTCTGAAGGTTATGAAGCGGTTTGATGATGATGATAACGCAGAAAAAGTCATAAATGAGATAAAGGAAAATGTCTCAAAAGAATCAGCCCCAAAGCAAAAGACTCCGGTTAAAGACTTGTTTCTTCCTGCAATGAAACTTGTTTTGACTATTGGTATTGTCATAGCTGTTCTACAGCAGATAACAGGGATTAATTCCGTTTTCTTCTATGCGCCAATGATCTTTGAACAATCGGGAATTGGAACTGATGCTGCATTTATACAGGCCATTCTGGTAGGTATTACCAATGTTGTATTTACTATCGTTGCTATGGTTCTGATCGATAAACTTGGAAGAAAACCACTTTTGATTATTGGGATCTCTTTTATTACCATAAGTATGTTTCTGCTTGCCTATGGTTTTAATACTGCAAGATATCAACTGACAGATGCTTCAGTTTCAAAACTTCCAACAGAAATAAACAGGGTTCAGCTTGCTCCTATAATGAACAAATCGTACAAAAGCGATACTGAGTTTAAAAATGTCGTCAAGACAACAATGGGTGAAGAGATTGAAAAAAAGTATGAATCCGAGTTTATTTCAGCTTCAATAACTATGAATCCGACTCTGATACTTATTGGGATACTTGGTTTTGTTGCTGCATTTGCAGTATCTCTCGGACCGGTTATGTGGGTCTTATTCTCTGAACTGTTTCCCAATGCAATAAGAGGCACTGCAATCTCCTTTGTGGGGTTTATCAATTCAGCAATAAGCTTCCTTGTTCAGCTTGTTTTCCCATGGGAATTAGCTACACTTGGGAGTAGCGGAACCTTTTTGCTTTACGGTATATTTGCTCTGATCGGTCTTGCTTTTATCTGGAAACTATTACCTGAGACCAAAGGCAGATCTCTTGAAGAACTGGAAGCAATCCTTGTGAAAAAATAATAATAAAAAGACTAAGCCAGAGTATTTAGATTTTTATAATGAGTTTTCAATTTAATGTATAATCCCCTTAATCAATCATTATGATATCACATATCAGAATAAAAATTGTTATGGCATTTACCCTCATACTGCTATTGACAGTTAATTGCACTTCGAATCAAAGTAATAAGAAAATTCAGAATGCCACAAGCAAGCCTGATTCATGTTCCATTACCGTACTGGCACAGGATTATGTAAGTTCAAAAACCAGTGAAGCTGTAAAATTCAGTGAAAAAAATTCGGGCTATGTAAAAGTCAATGCAAACGGCTGGCTTGAGTACAAAGTGCAGGTACCGGTAACCGGACGATATAAGATACGTTTAACTGGATCATCCTCAGATTCATCACAAGTTAAATGTTGGATTGAAGATAATGTTTATAATAAGGATAGTAGGACATACAATATAACCGGAAACATGATGCTTAAGAAAGCTTCAAAAGGTGTAACCGATAACATTGTTGAAAAGGATGGAACTCCGCTGGTCGCCGGTCCTCACGAAATGCGTCTTCATTATGATACAGGCAGTGTTGTCTTTGAAAAGATCTCCTTTGATTTGATCAGAAAGCACAAAAGCTCCCCGGTTGTATTGACGCAAAAAACCACAGGTAAAGACTGGAAACTGGTTTGGAGTGATGAATTTAACGGAACAGGTTTGCCTGATACTTCAAAATGGACGTTCGATATCGGAAACTGGGGCTGGGGAAATAATGAATTAGAATATTACACTGTAAATAGGGTGGAGAATGCAAGGCAGGAAGATGGTAACCTGGTAATTGAAGCAAGAAAGGATGACGGGGTATACCCATGGAGTTCTGCCCGCCTGACTACCCGCGGAAAAGAGAGTTTTCTGTATGGCAAAATCGAATTCAGGGCAAAAGTACCTACAGGCCGAGGAACCTGGTCGGCAGGCTGGCTCCTGGGTGATGAATACAAGGATGAATTATCCTGGCCATACTGTGGAGAGATTGACGTTTTGGAAAACGTTGGCTTTGAACTGGACCCGAAAACAGGAAATGGAAAAACACACGCCTCAGTTCATTGCGGAGCTTACTATTTCAAGCTCGGAAACCAGCCAACATCAATTGTTGACGTGGCAAATATGAATAATGAATACCATATTTATACTATTGAATGGCTTAGTGGAGGCATCTCTATTTTAATTGATGGCAAGAAATATTTCGATTATCACGATGCGTCAAATAATTTAACATGGCCTTTTAATAAGCCACAAAACCTGATTCTCAATCTGGCCATGGGCGGAGGTTGGGGAGGAGCCAAAGGGATGGATCCCGAAATGAAGTCGGCTAAGTTCATTATCGATTATGTGAGAGTATATGAACTTAACTAATTAAGAAATATAACAGCCATAATCTATGTCGACAAGGGAAGAAAAGAAAATTTTACTCGGCAATTGTACCCTAAATAACGAAAGAAGAAGCATATCCGGCGGATTTGTTAAAATTGAAAGAGAGACTTTTTACAAAATTTCCGGATACAATGAAATGGATCCGTTTTTTGTTACAATCGTCAGTAATTCAAACCACTGGATGTTTCTTTCAAGTAGTGGAGGAATAACTGCTGGCAGGAAAAATCCTGATAATGCCTTGTTCCCGTATTATACCGTCGATAAAATCCAGGATTCCGGCGAAATCACCGGCAGCAAATCGATATTCCGTGTTGAAAGGGGAACCCAAACTTTTCTGTGGGAGCCATTCTCAGACAGATACTCCGGGGTATACAAAATTCAGCGAAATATATATAAAAGTATTTATGGCAATAAAATCATCTTTGAAGAGATAAATGAGGAACTCGAGCTAAATTTCACGTATTCCTGGATGAACAGTGAAAGATTCGGCATAATAAGAAAATCAGTATTATGTAACTCCGGGAAGACAGCCTGTAATATATCAGTCCTTGACGGGATTCAGAATGTTTTGCCGGCGGGTCTGACCAGGACTCTCCAGCTCTCATTGAGCAATCTTGTCGATGCATATAAGAAGAATGAGCTGTTACTTAATACCAATATAGCCCTCTTTATGCTGAGTTCGATACTGGTCGACAGGGCTGAACCCAGCGAAGCTTTAACTGCAAATGTCGTATGGTCGGATGGAATCCGTGATGCTAAAATACTTTTATCAGCACGACATAATGATGATTTCAGAAAAGGGCATCAGCTTAGTACAGAAAGGGATATAAGGGCGGAAAGGGGAGCATATTTATTAAATGCCGACATTAACCTGGAAGCCGGTAAAGAAAATACATGGTACATAATTGCAGATGTAGATAAAGATGCCGGACAGATTGCCATGCTTGATCATCTTTTAAAGGCGAATAGTAATATCACAGTACTTCTTGAAAAAGATGTGGCAGACTGTACAAATGATCTGATTAATATTATTGCCTCTTCTGATGGTTTGCAGCTTACTGAAGATAAATTGATCATAAACAGACACTTATCGAATGTTTTTTTCAATGTTATGCGAGGCGGAATATTTGAAAATAATTATTGGATTTCAAAAGACGATCTTATTGATTTTATTAAAGGTGCCAATTCACGTGTTTATTCAAGAAATAGCTCCTTCCTGGAATCGATTGACCATCAAATCAGACTGCAAACCTTATTTGAAAAAGCCGTGTTGATTCATGATTCACAATTAATAAGACTTTGCTACGAGTATCTTCCGCTTTCGTTAAGCAGAAGACATGGAGACCCTTCACGTCCATGGAACATATTTTCGATTGAATTAAAAAAGGAAAATGGCTCAAAAAGTCTGAATTACCAGGGTAACTGGAGAGATATCTTTCAGAATTGGGAGGCACTGGCATTATCCTATCCATCATATGTTGAGAGTATGATATGCAAATTTTTAAATGCATCAACAGCGGATGGGTATAATCCTTACAGAATCACAAGGGGAGGAATTGACTGGGAGTCGCCCGACCCTCATGATCCCTGGGCAAGTATAGGATACTGGGGAGATCATCAGGTCGTTTATTTGCTGAAGCTGCTTGAGATTTCAAAAAATTTCCATCCGGGCAGACTTAATGAAATGCTTTCTGAAAATATTTTCGCTTATGCCGATGTACCTTATAGGATTAAACCATATACCGATCTGGTAAAAAACCCATTTGTAACTATTGAATTTGATTATCAGGCTGATAAAGCGGCGCAAAGCAGAGTATCGTTAGTTGGTAGCGACGGAAAGCTTATTAATGATGTTAATAATGAGATCAGACTAGTCAACTTCACAGAAAAGATCCTGGTAAGCATTCTAACTAAGCTTTCAAATTTTATACCCGAGGCAGGAATATGGATGAATACACAGCGTCCTGAATGGAACGACGCAAATAATGCACTTGTGGGATTTGGTTCTTCGATGGTTACACTGTGCTATTTAAGAAGGCTTCAACATTTTTTAATTGAGTTATTCAAAGAAAAAATTGAAAGCAGGTTCGAAGTTTCTGAAGAGGTTATCTCTTTTTTTAAATCGATAAATAATACTTTCATTAATTACGAACCAATTCTTGACAGAGAATTCTCTGACAAGGAAAGGAAATCAGTAATCGATGAACTCGGTGCAGCAGGCAGTGACTACCGGGAGAAGCTCTACAAGAATGGTTTCACGGGAATAAAGAAAAGTGTAACAGCCAAAGAGTTGCTGCAGTTTCTGAACTTAACAAATAAATTTATCGATCACTCCATCCATAGAAATAAACGAAATGATAGTCTCTACCACTCATACAACCTGATTTCATTTAAGGACAATGGTGTGACTATTCGCCGTCTTTACGAAATGCTTGAGGGACAGGTAGCAGTACTATCTTCGGGTTTGCTGGAACCAGACGAGGTTAATAAAGTCCTCGATGCCTTAAAAAACAGTGCTATGTTTCGTAAAGATCAATATAGTTATATGCTTTACCCCGACCGGCAGCTGCCCCGGTTTACAGAAAAAAATATTATTCCTTTTGAATTGGTTATCAAATCCAGTTTCCTTACGCATTTGTTAAGGAACAAAAATCAAAATATCATCTATAAAGACATTGATGGTCTTTTTCACTTTAACAGCAGCTTCAGAAATAATTCATATCTGAAAAAAGCTCTCGATCTTCTGGAACCTGAATATATGATTGAACAGGCTGAAAAAGATTATATAGTTGATCTTTATGAAAAAGTATTTGATCACCAGTCTTTTACAGGTCGTTCAGGAACATTTTATGGTTATGAAGGACTTGGCTGTATATACTGGCATATGGTTTCTAAACTTATGCTGGCAATATGTGAGAACTATTATATAGCTCAAAAGGCCGGTGCAGATGCTGATGAGTCGGGAAAGATAGTTCAGCATTATTACGATGTGCGCGCCGGATTAGGTTTAAATAAGAAACCCGATGTTTATGGTGCTTTCCCTACTGATGCATATTCCCATACACCAGGCAATGGAGGAGCGAAACAGCCGGGAATGACCGGTCAAGTAAAAGAAGATATCATTTCCAGGTTTGCCGAACTTGGAGTAATTGTCGAATCTGGCAGGATTTCATTTAATCCCGGCCTCCTGCGTCGTTCCGAATTCCTTCAGTCACAGGACAACTTTCATTGTATCTCTCTGGGAAATATCGAAAAGATTATACCTTTAGAAAAAAATAGTCTTGCATTTACAATCTGCCAGTTACCGGTTATATACCATATCTCGTCAAGGAACTTTATCATAATCACCAGCGAAGAAGGAAATTCTGAAATCGATGGACTTATACTTGGTGAGGTTGTCAGCACAGCAATTTTTAACAGGAATGGATCTATCAGGCAACTTGACGTCTACCTCAAGCCTGGCCTTGAGTGAAACTATCACTAGAAAGGAAAAAACGAAAATATTATGAAAAAACTAGGATTCCTATTACTGCTGCTGGCAGTGTTTCTTAAGATCCAGGGTCAGGATGAAAAAATGAATTCTTTCATCAGCGATCTGATGAAAAAAATGACTCTGGAAGAAAAGATAGGACAGCTCAATCTTAACAATGTTGGAGGATTTGTTACAGGTTCTAAGGTAAATGAACAAACACCCTTGAAAATTAAGGAAGGCAAGATTGGAGGAATAATTAATGCTCCTTCTCTTTCCGTAATGAAAGCTTGTCAGGATATAGCTGTTAAGGAATCACCACATCATATTCCGATCCTCTTTGGTATGGATGTAATTAATGGATACCAGACAATATTCCCTAATCCTTTGGCAATGAGTTGTTCCTGGGATATGGAAATGATAGGAAAAAGCGCCAGAATCGCCGCTCAGGAAGCAACTGCAAATGGTATTTCATGGACATACTCACCCATGGTCGATATTGCCCGCGATCCGCGCTGGGGAAGAATTGCTGAGGGTGCAGGGGAGGATCCCTGGCTCGGAGCTCAGGTCGCCAGGGCTATGGTAAAAGGATATCAGGGGAACGATCTTTCTCTCAATAATACCATGATGGCCTGTGTAAAACACTTTGCTTTATATGGAGCTGCTGAGGCTGGACGTGATTACAATACAGTGGATATGAGTAAAGTAACGATGTATAATGACTATCTTCCTCCTTATAAAGCTGCAGTTGACGCCGGTACAGGAAGTGTGATGACTTCATTCAATCTTATTGACGGCATTCCATCATCGGGTAATCACTGGCTGCTTACTGAACTATTACGGAATCAGTGGGGTTTTAAGGGATTTGTAGTTACAGATTATACTGCAATAAATGAAATGATAAATCATGGAATGGGTGATCTTCAGACAGTTTCAGCACTAGCTCTGAAAGCCGGAACAGATATGGATATGATTGGAGAAGGATTCCTCACTACTCTTAAAAAATCTCTCGATGAAGGGAAAATAGCTATTGAAGACATAGATATTGCCTGCAGACGCGTACTTGAGGCAAAATATAAACTTGGATTATTTGATGATCCTTACCGCTACCTGAACGAAGTGAGATCCAAAAGAGATGTGCTTACTCCCGAAAACCTTAAAACTGCACAGGAGATAGCGACAAGATCGATAGTTCTGCTTAAAAATGATAATCATGTTCTTCCTCTGAAAAATTCAGGAACTATCGCAGTAATAGGTCCCCTTGGTAACAGCGGAAAAGATGTGAAAGGCTCATGGGCTTTTGGAGGAGGTGAGGGCAAAGTCTTCTCAGTTGTGGACGGCTTGAAAAATATTGGAGGAAACATGGTAACTATACTTTATTCTAAAGGATCTGAACTGACTGATAATCCCTACCTGCTAAAGAGCTCCCCTGATATAAAAAAATCATCCGAACCTGTTTTATCTTCAGAACAATTATTGAAAGAGGCATTACAAACAGCTGATAAAGCAGATGTTATTGTTGCTGTTCTTGGCGAATCATCCTCATGGTCCGGAGAAGCTTCAAGCATGAGCGATATTGGGATTCAAAGTGTTCAACAGAATCTGCTTAAGGCCCTTCTGGCAACCGGGAAACCAGTTGTTCTTATTCTCATTAATGGACGGCCGATGACTTTGCCCTGGGAGAATACTCATGTAAGTGCAATACTTGAAGCCTGGAAGGGAGGTACTGAAGCCGGAAATGCTATTGCCAATGTTCTGTTCGGTGATTATAATCCGTCGGGTAAGTTAACTACGACCTTCCCCGAATCTGTCGGACAGATACCTCTTTATTACAATCATAAGAATACCGGAAGGCCAATGGATCCAAATAATAGATTCACTTCAAAATATCTCGACATATCCAATGATCCGGTATATCCTTTTGGCTATGGATTAAGTTATACCACTTTCGAATATAGTAATATTAAGTTAAGTAAATTACAGCTGAAAGGTGATGAAACCCTTACAGCTTCCATTACTGTTGCGAATACAGGTAAGGTTGCAGGTGAAGAGGTGGTACAATTATATATACAGGACCCGGTGGCATCTATTTCCCGTCCCGTGAAAGAACTGAAGAACTTCAGAAAAGTTATGCTTCAGCCTGGTGAGAAGAAAGATATAAATATTGAAATAACCACGAATGATCTTAAGTTCTATAACAGTGATCTGAAATACGACTGGGAGCCTGGTGATTTTATTATTTATATTGGCACTAACTCAAGGGATGTAAAATCAGTGAAAGTTAATTGGATAAAGTGATTTTTCCTTTGTGTTACTTAGTGATGAACTTCATGTTCCTTTGTGATCATCGCCATGGTACTACCGGTCTGCATATTAAATAAATTAAAATTCATTATCGAAAGATTTACCATGAATAAAAACATTCCATTTCAAACAATAGACTGGGCATCAATCCCTAAATCAGAACATCCTGGAGAGAATGGGATGGCTTTGTGGCAGATAATAGAGTTTCCGGGATTAAGGATTAGAATCGTCGAGTATTCAAAGGGTTATCTGGCGGATCACTGGTGTCAAAAAGGTCATATAGTCCACTGTCTCGAAGGAGAATTTATATCTGAACTTCAGGATGGTAAAGAATTCAAATTAACAAAAGGATCGACTTATGTGGTATCTGATGGTTTAAGTTCACACAGATCCTATACAAAAGATGGCGTTAAGGTTCTTATATTTGATGGCGATTTCCTGGCAAACTGCCAAAAAATATGAGTCAGTTCCTGTAATTCTTTTTGGTATCTCCGGGAAGTGCTTCTTCAGGCTCAAACTAAGGTTGATTAATTAACTTGTTTCCCATCCTCCATCAGTATGGGATAGAAATAGCCATATCCGAAATCCTTATCCAGTGCCAATTTTCCTTCGAACGTGACGGTGTCACCGAGAGAAACACTTTTATCAGTTGTAATTGTAAGATCAAATCCCCCCTGAAACTCAGACCCGTCCTGGATATGAACCCAGTTTTTCCCCATTATCTGAGGATTGAACTTGGTAACCACGCCTTTTACTCTGACGACTTTCCCAGAGAGCGATTGTTTATTTGACAAAAGGTTTGAAATTGCAGTACAGCTATTACATGGTTCTATTTTAACATCCATTTTGGTTACAGCTACTGCTGATTTTTTATCAGTGGTTGTTGTGCTCTGATTCATCACCTCCTTTTTGGAAGTTTGTCTGACCAGGGGCCCTGAACCAGGTCCTTTGCAGGAAATTAATGAAAGAATTACAGCGATAGAAACGATTAATTTATTCATCCTGAAAGTTTTATATAGTTGTTAAAAATATATTTCTTGTTAGAAAATTCAAAAAATGCCGATTTTCGTGAAGCCATTATTATTTAATAAGTGCAAATTTAATAAAATAGCATTGAGAGATCTATTTTATAATAAATAGCATTGAAATTCTAATAACAGATTTCAAAAACATATTCGGGAGTATGATTTCTTTATCTTTATGTCTCTCCCTCCTGTATTCCGGATATTCCTATTTTTTGCTACTTTTGTGCGATTTGAATAAATCCCGAATTATCAGAGTTCTGGTTTTCAGCCAACATGTGAACGACAGGCATTTTTACACTATGGATTTAAAAAGCGAAATAAAGAAAAGAAGAACATTTGCAATAATCAGTCACCCGGATGCCGGGAAGACAACCTTAACCGAGAAGTTACTCTTGTTTGGAGGTGCTATACAAACTGCTGGTGCAGTTAGGAGCAATAAAATAAGAAAAACAACCACTTCCGATTTTATGGAGATTGAAAAGCAACGAGGAATTTCTGTATCTACTTCTGTTATGGCATTTGATTATAATAATATCAGAGTCAATATACTTGATACTCCGGGCCATAAGGATTTTGCAGAAGATACTTACCGCACATTGTCTGCTGTTGATAGTGTTATCCTTGTCATCGATTGTGTAAAAGGGGTAGAGGAACAAACCCGGAAACTGATGGAGGTATGCCGGATGAGAAACACTCCGGTTATGATCTTTATAAACAAAATGGATCGTGAGGGTATCTATCCCTACGACCTGCTGGATGAGCTTGAACAGGAATTAAAAATTGCCGTATGTCCTTATACCTGGCCCATTGGTAATGGTAAACAATTTAAAGGTGTTTATAACCTGCATAAAAAAGAGATTCAGATATTTGAACCTGATAAAACCAGTATATCGGAGAGTCTGATCAGCACAAAGGATATTAAAGATCCCAAATTGCGCGAATATGTTGGGACTGAAAGTATAAACAAACTATGGGAGGAGATAGAATTTATTAATGATATGTTCGAATCCTTCAATATGTCGCTTTACCGTGAAGGGTACCTGGCCCCATTGTTTTTTGGAAGCGCTTTGAATAATTTCGGTGTGCTGGAATTGCTTGAGACCTTTCTAGAAATTGCTCCCAGTCCAGGTCCAATTCAGGCATCTGAACGTATTGTACAACCGGATGAAGAACAATTAACTGGTTTTATATTTAAAATTCATGCCAACCTCGATCCCAAGCATCACGACAGGATTGCATTTATGCGCATAAGTTCCGGAAAATTTGAAAGAAACAAGTTTTATTTTCACACACGTTCGGAGAAAAAGATGCGGTTTTCTTCTCCAACCAGTTTCATGGCAAATAATAAGAGCATTGTGGAGGAAGCTTATCCGGGAGATGTAGTCGGGCTTTATGATAGTGGTAATTTTAAGATTGGAGACACTCTTACTGAGGGAGAATTATTACATTTTAAGGGTGTCCCGAGTTTTTCACCCGAGATACTTCGTGAAGTCAACAACCTCGATCCTATGAAGACCAAGCAGCTTGACAAAGGTGTAAGGCAGATGACCGATGAAGGTGTTGCCCAGCTGTTTGTTCAGCAACCAGGAAACAGAAAGATAATTGGTACAGTAGGGGAACTTCAGTATGAGGTTATTAAATTCAGACTTGAACATGAATATGGAGCCAGATGCAGTTTTTCTCATCTTCCTTTTATCAAAGCCTGCTGGATTACCACCGATAATAAAAAGGAACTGGAAGAATTCCTGAAAAGAAAATCAGGAGCTATAGCATATGATAAGGAACATAACCCTGTATTTTTTGCTGAAAGCGACTGGATGCTTAAACTGGCAAGAGAAAATTTTCCTTCTCTGACCTTTCATAATACCTCAGATTTTAAGATCGGGAAAGCAAAAAAAGGAATCGTTTCAAATAAATAAAAATATTCGAGGGAAATTCCGGGCCAAACTATAAATTAGTGACTGAAAAAACATGTTCAGATCCCTGTCAAACGCTCATTTTTGCGGACCTTGAGAACATTTTATTAAGAAGGTTTGTTATTATTCAGACAGATTTGTACTTTAAACAAAATTTTCTTAAAGAAAGAAAAAGTTCATTAATTTTATATTATAAAAGTAATCATTAACATAGAGGTTATGAGCAAAGGAAAAGTATTGTTAGGAGTATTAGCCGGCGTTGCTATCGGAGCTGCATTAGGAGTACTATTTGCTCCCGATAAAGGTTGGAATACCAGGAAGAGGATCTCAAAGAAAGCTGAGGACCTGTCAGAGGATTTAACAGAGAAATTTGATGAGTTTCTCGACAGCATTTCAG
>Ga0209124_10000634_pt1 | contig 17083 bp, 14 predicted proteins | sample BarGraIncu01122A_FD_184502 | JGI IMG/M metagenome (GOLD analysis project Ga0209124, IMG submission 184502) | Arctic peat soil microbial communities from Barrow, Alaska - Barrow Graham LP Incubations 011-22A (SPAdes) (version 2) | ecosystem: Environmental > Terrestrial > Soil > Wetlands > Peat...
CACCCCTTTCCCCTTTCGTCCACCGCAGTCCGTGCATCAGATGGCGTTGTCCGGACGCCGTCCGATATCTGTGACTCTCTGCGGGGGGTTCGATGTTGTCAATCTCTCAACCTTTGATAGATAATTCCTTCTGAATCGGCGCACTAATGTCAATGCGCCGCCACCTGCTAGGTCGGCCATCATCGAGTCAGGAGACGAAGTGGAGAAGCCGCCTTCCTACGACATCGACGCCATCAACGCCCTGCTTCGGGACCCGGTATTCGCGTCCCTAGCGCAGGAGGCGGTTCGCGACTACCTCGACTGGGACGAATTGACGCGGAGGCCTCTGCCCGCCGGTCTGAGCGCGGAGGACACGTGGAGGCTGTTGACCACTCTGCGCCGTTTCGGCGCGACGCTGAGCCCGCTCAAGGACGTGGCCGGCCGCACCTGGTGGTACACGCTCACGCGGGAGGGGATCCTGTGCGTCGACGCGATCGAGCGCTACTGCCGCGCGGACTCGGCGGTGCATCGAGCCATCCTCCACCGCCACGGCCAGCGCCTGCTGGTGGCCTCGCGCATACGCGAGACGATCGCCGTGTGCGAACTCGACGGAGTGGATGTATCGCCCCAATCGGCCAAGCACGTACTGACGAGTGGCCGCACACCTCGGAACGCGACGGAACGACTCGTCGCCAATGCGCACGCCCTGCTCTTCGACGATGACATCGGTGACGAGCCGTTCTCGCCCGAGCTACTGCGGCGCCTGTACGCCAAGTTGCTCGATGGCGTCGACGTCTCCGCTCTGAAGCGCCACTCCGCTCGGCACGGTCTGACGAACCGCCTCGAGGCGGACCCCCTCACCGAGGAGTCGCGCAGCGAGATCATCCGGCAGTTCTGTGCGTACGCGAACGGCGAGACGGGCGACCCCTCTGAACCCGTGACCGTGAGGGCGCACGCTCTGCTCAACTCCGCGCAGTACTGGGGGTTCCTCCCGGAGTTCAGCGGCATCATCGGCCGCTGCGTGTTCCGGCTCTACGCCTCGCGACGGGACTATCCCGTGCTCGGATACCTTCCGATCAGCAACGTGTACCGGGCTTGGGCGCAGGGGCGGGTGAGCTCGTCCATCGTCCGGTTCTCCGCCACCCCAGACCCGAGGGCCCCAGGCGCTAGCGGCCCCGACTACACGCCGGAGGTCCTCACGTTCCTGCAGCTGACGGTCGCCGCCCTCGACGAGCTCCTCATGTCCATCGACCACGCACGCCGCCGCGATGCCGAGGTGCGATCCGCCCTGGAGCACGACGTGTGCATCAACTACCGGCAACGTTCGATCATCTCGCAAGCCATGGCTCATCCCGAGCTCGAATTCCGCATCCGGGAGCACCAGACGACCCACAACGTCGTCTACGCGACGGCGCGTGCTGACCTGCTCGGTCTGGTCGAACGCGGGTACCTGCGCCAAGAGCAGCGCGGGAAGGCGTTCGTCTTCATCCCGACGCCCGGTCTGGTCGACCGGCTCGACGGGGCCGCCGGACCGGAGACTCCAGCCTAGGGCATCGGCGTCCGACGCCGCGCTCTCCCCCGCACTGGGTCGCTCACGCCGTCGCCTGTCCCGTCACGACGGTCTCCGCTTGCTTCGCGCGATTGCCGAACCGTCGCAAGCCCGCGACCACGCCGATGGCGATCGCGACGGCCATCGCGGCCAGCACGACCCAGCGAGGCTCGGCCCCGAAGGACACACCGACGCTCCAGATGGTCGTGAACCCGCTCGCGAACAGGACCGCACTCCCGAGCCACGCCATCCGATCGGTCACGTACAGCCCGCCGACCATGAGAGCGATCGCGCACGACAGACCGATGGCCACGGCGACGAGCGGGAAGGACGATGAAGACGACCCGTTCTCTCCGACACCGGTGCCTTCGCCACCTCAGACTCCCCCTTCGTCGTCACGGCCCGCAGGCCGCGCCCGCTCCCCTACGCCAGCAGCTCCCGCATCGCCGCACGCCACACCGCGGGGATGCGCTCCTGCAGCTTGTCCGGACGCCCGATGCTGTCGCCGATCATGCGCGTCACGAACGGGCGCGCGACCTCCATGATGTCGATGTCTGGGTAGAGCCGGCGCGCCACGCCCTCGACGGTCGCGAGCGATTTGACGAGCAGCCCGTAGCCACCGGGGATCGCGATCCCGTTGCGGCGCAGCAGCCCTAGGAACCCGAACCCGAAGTGGCGGAAGTCCGTGCTGCCGCCGCCCATCGTCTTGTCGAGCAGCTCGCCGAGCTCCCGGCGTACGGTGTCGACCTTCTCCGGCGGCACGACGACACCCAGGTTCGCCGAGTAGCGCAGCGCACGGTCGGCGTCACGGTAGACGAACCCGGCCAACACCTGGGCGATGTCGCCACGCTCGGCGTCGGTGAGATGCCCGACGATCCCGAAGTCGAGATAGGCGATCCGGTTGTCGGGCGTCACGAACAGGTTCGAAGGATGCAGGTCGGCGTGGTAGCGGCCGTAGAGCATGACCTGCCGCATGAACGCCGTCGCGCCGTGGACGGCCAGACCGTGGGCGTCGACGCCGGCCAGCTCGGCCTCGCCGAGCTCGGAGAGGCGCCAGCCGTACATGCGCTCCATCGTGAGCACCCGCGGAGCGGTCCGGGTCCACACGATCCGCGGGACGACGATCTTGGGGTCGGGCCGGAAGTCGAACGCGAAGCGGTCGGCGACGCGTCCCTCGACGCGCAGGTCGAGCTCGCGCTCCACCGAGTCCGAGAACTCGTCGAGCAGCGATCCGACGTCCACGCCTTTGAGGAGCAGCCGCATGAGCGGGCTGGACCCGAGCCGTCGCGCTTCGACGATGTCGCCCCGCAGCGCATCGGCCGCGCCCGGACGGATGACCTTGACGACGACCTCGGCCCCGGCCGGCAACTCCTCGCCCCATACCGGACGATACGACGCCGCGAGGACCGCGGCGTGGACCTGCGCCACGGACGCCGACGCGAGCGGCGTCTCGTCGATCGAGGCGTACAGCGTCGCGACGGGTGCGCCGAGGCTCTCCTCGATAACCGTGCGCAACTGCGAGAACGGCACGGGCGCGACCTGGTCGCGCAACCGCTCCATCTCGCCCGCGAGCTCGTCGCCGAACTCGTCGGGACGGACCGACACCATCTGTCCCAGCTTGATGAACGCGCCGCCGAGCTGCTCGAATGCGCGGCGCCACTCGGTGGCGAACACCGCACGCCGCCTGGCGACGGACACGAACCCGAAGCGCGAGCGAACCACGCCACGCGCCGCAGCCCCGAGCAGCGCGCGGGTGATGCTCCGCGAACGCACGGACATGACTACGCCCCCTTGGCGGTGAGGTGCGCGGCGATCACGTCGAGCGTGGTCTGCATCTGGTCGAGCCGGCCGCGCAACTCGGCGACCTCGAAGCGGACCTCGTCGAGCTTCTCGTAGCCGGGGTCGGCGACATCATCGGCGTGACCGGAGGCGATCTGGTCCTTCAGGCGCGCCTTCTCCTCGGCGACCATGGCCATGAAGCCGTCGGTGAACGCGTCGGGGCCGCCTGACATGCCCTCACCGGCGACGGCCTTGCCTCGCGCGACCGACTGGACCATCAGGTCGTCGGCCTGGTCGTGCGTGAACATCCACAACGCAAAGAACTTCATCGGATCGAAATCGGCCATCTCTTCACTCTCCCTTTCCCCAGCGGACCTTCAGGACATCATGCGCGCGTGCTCGCCGCGCGGCTGGCACCAGCACTACGGGATGAGGTTGCTGTAGACGCCCACCGCGAGACCCGCCGCCAGCGTCGCTGCGTACGCCGCACCCACCACGGTGTAGGCGACCAAGGTCTCCCGGCCGGCGGCGCGCTTCTCGGTGAGGACATCGCGCATCACAGCGACGAACAGGCCCGTGAGCGCCACGCCCGCGACGTCGGCCGCGACGACCATCGCCACGGCCGCCCAGAACAGCCATCCCAACGAGCCCTCTTCACCCAGCGTCACGGAGGCGGCGAGCAAGGCGATGACCAGGAGTGTCACAGCGACGACGACGAACGCCATGACCATGGCCGGACGGGCGAGCCTCGCTGTCTCGGGGGAAGCACTGCGCTCATCACCCTCCCTCGGAACGTTGGCGATGGATCGGGACCGGCGGCTGCCGAACCAGGTGATGGCACCCAGGGTGACCCACAGCGGCACGCTCGTCGCCACCCACAGCAACGTCAGCAGATAGAGCAACTCCACAAGCCCTGCGATGACCTCCATGTCGCGCCCCCCTCCGGCGTCCGCATCTCTCTCCCGACTTACTATTACGCAATATGTCATATGGCACACCGCGTATTAGACGAACGGTGAGGCTGCCTGCAGATGCGACGTGACGAACGGTCGTTCTGGAGAGTCAGACGGGACGGTCGGCCGGAGCGCGCAGCAGCCTGAGGCCGTTGAACGTGACCAGCAGCGACACGCCCATGTCGGCGAACACGGCGAGCCACAGCGGCGCGTAGCCGGCCACCGCGAGGACGAGCACCACCGCCTTGGTGACCACCGAGAACACGACGTTGGCGCGGATCACTGCCACCGTGCGCCGCCCCAGCGCGAAGAACCCGGGCAGCGCGTGCAGGTCGGGAGCCATGAGCGCGACGTCGGCCGTCTCGAGCGCTGTGTCGGAGCCCGCCGCGCCCATCGCGATCCCGAGATCGGCGAGTGCGAGCGCGGGGGCGTCGTTCACGCCGTCCCCCACCATCGCAACGGCTCCGTACGTGGCTCGCAGATCGCGCACCGCATCCATCTTCTGCTCGGGCAACAGGCGCGCCCGATGCTCGGTCACCCCGCTCAGGGCCGCGACCGCGGCCGCGGTGCGCTCGTTGTCTCCCGTCAGCATCGCAACGTGCTCGATGCCGCCTTCAAACAGGCGACCGACCACTCCGGACGCCTCAGGGCGCACTGCATCGGCGACCGCGATCAGCCCGAGCGCCGTGCGGTCGCCGAACAGGACCAGCACGGTCTTGCCCTCGGACTCCAGCGCGACGATGCGCCGCTCGACCCGCTCGTCCGACGCGCCCTCCGCTCGGGCGAACGCGGGACTCCCGATCGCGTAGTCGACACCGTCCACGCGTGCTCGCACGCCGCGACCGGCCACGTCCATCAGATCGCGAGCGACCCGCTCGCCGAACGCGTGACCCGCGGCGCGCAGCACCGCCTCGGCCACAGGGTGCGTGGACCCGGCCTCGAGCGCGGCCGCGATCCGCAGCACTTTGACGGAGGCTACCCCGTTCAGCGGAACGACATCGGTGACCTCCGGACGGCCACACGTGAGCGTGCCGGTCTTGTCAAACGCGACCGCGCGCACGCGCGCCGCCGTCTCCAGGTGGGTGCCGCCCTTCACGAGCACCCCGTCCCTCGTCGCCCGGGTGATCGCGGAGACGATCGCTACAGGGGTCGAGATGACCAGCGCGCACGGGCACGAGGCGACGAGGACGACGAGCGAACGGTACGCCCACTCGTGCCACGAACCGAGCCCGAGCAACGGAGGAGCGACCGCAACGAGAGCCGCGCCCGCGACGACGATCGGCGTGTAGTAGCGCGTGAACGAGTCGACGAGCTGCTGAGACGGCGCGCGCTGCGCCTGCGCCTGCTCGACGAGATAGACGACGCGCGCAAGCGTCGAATCCTCACCCGCGGCGGTGACCTCGACCTCGAGCAGGCCCGAGGTGTTCAGCGAACCGGCGAAGACCCTGTCCCCGGGCGCCTTGTCGACCGGCGCCGCCTCACCCGTGATCGGCGCCTCGTCCAGTGCGGAGCGCCCCTCGACGACGACCCCGTCGAGCGCGACGCGCTCCCCCGGCTTCACGACCATCAGGTCGCCGACCACGGCGTCGGCGAGCCGTACCTCGGTCTCGACCCCGTCGCGGCGGACGCGCGCGCGCGGGGGGGCGAGCGCGACCAGGTCACTCACCGAGCGGCGGGTGCGCTCGAGCGCGCGGCTCTCGAGCAGCTGCCCCAGCGAGAAGAGGAAGATCACGGTAGCTGCCTCAGCGAAGTCACCGAGCAGCACCGCTCCCACGACCGCCATCGCCATCAGGATGTTGATGTCGAGCCGCAGCGCCTTCAACGAGATCCACGCGCGCCTGCCCGTCACGACGCCGCCGCACAGCGCCGCCGCGATGAACGCCCACGCCGCGGGACTGACCGCGCCGGACCCGAGCCGGAGCACCTCGAACAGATAGCCCGCGGCTATGAGCACGCCGGAGGCCACCAGCGTCAACAGGTGCAGGTCGCGGGGCCGACGGGTTGGAGGGGCGCCCGCCCGCTCGGCCTCTCCCGTCTCGAGACCGTGACCCGCCGCTCTGATCACCGCGGTGACGGCCGCGCGAGGGTCGTGGTCCGGGTCGTACTCGAGCGCCAACGCCCCCGACGGGAACGCGAGGTCTGCGGAGATCACGCCTTCGACGTTGCGTACGGACAGCTCCACGGTCCGCGTGCAATCGGGTCAATCGAGCCCGGTGACCCTCCACCGGACCCGTGACGCGGCGGCGGTCATCGGGGGGTCCCCTCCTCCGCGTGGGCGAGCCCGAGCGCGAGCAGGTCGCGTACGTGGTCGTCCGCGAGACAATAGACGGCGCGCTTGCCGTCCCTCTCCCACTCGACCAGCCTCAGGTCGCGCAGCATGCGCAGCTGGTGTGAGACCGCCGATTCGCTCACGCCGGCCACCTCGGACAGGTCGCACACGCACAGCGGCTCGCGAGCCAGGGCCAGCAGCAGGCGCACGCGGGTCGGATCTCCCAGCGCCCGGAAGATGTCGGTCAGCCTGGCCGCGGCCGCAGTCCCGGGCAACGCGGCCGCAACCCGTGCGACCGCTCCGGCATCGACGATCCGGGACGCGCACTCTCCGGTGGCTACAACTGTTTCATCTGAATGATTGCTCATGCGTTCATATATACGCCACCGCGAAGGACATGGCAACACGCGAGGACGGGAATACACACGGTCAGGGGGGCCTCGCAGACCGCCCCATGGCAGGGAAGAAGGCTCTCGATGAGCGATCAGCCGCAGACGCCGGGTCCGCGACGCGGTATCCCGGTCTGGGTGTTCGTGGTGTCGCTGCTGGCGGTAGCCGCGATCGCCGGCTCCGCGGCGTGGTTGCTGCTCAACCCGAGGCCGACCGCGGGCCCGACGGCGCCGGCGATGACGACCCCGACCGTCGAGGCGACCCCGACGGTGGTCGCGACACCGACCACGGAGCCGACCGTCGCGCCGCCAGCCGCGAAGGCCGACCTCCCCTACACCCCCGGCCCGGACGAGACCGGGACGAACTTCGCCTACATCAGGAAGATGACGGCCAGAGGTGGCTATGTGTATGCGACCGTCGACTACATCCTCATCGGTGAGGGACCTGACGGCTGGGTGATCACGAACGACAACCCCAAGCTGCGCACGTTCCCGCTGGCCAAGACGTGCCCGTGCCGGTACCTCAAGGAGGGCACCGCGTCACTGAGCGCGGCGCTGTCGCCGTCGACGTTCCGCACGAAGTGGGCGGCAGCGGCGGCGGACACCATGATCCGCAGAAATCCCTACAAGGTGACGGTGAACCACGGCGTCGTCACGAAGTTCGACAACGAGTGGTTGCCCTAGCGACGGCGCGCTACACTCCTGCACACAGAGGGGCGGCGCAGGGAGGCATCTCCTCCCGACGAGAGGGCAGACCATGAGCGACGAGCCACAGGACCCGAAACCGCGCCGAGGCATCCCGGTGTGGGTGTTCGTCGTCTCGATGATCGCAGTGGTCATGCTCACAGGCTCGGTCGTGTGGGCGCTGCGCGTCCGCAATCAGGCCGGCACCCCGGTCGACACGGGCGTGGCCACCGCGTCGGTCGATCCCACCCTGAACGTCCAGTGGACGCCGATCAACGAACCGTCCATCCCGCCTGCGGCGCCGGCGACCTCGACCGCGCCGGCGAGCGCCACGCCGCCCCCCGCTGCCCCGGCCTCCGCGAAGCAACCCGCGGGGGTCACCCACATGACGTGGAGCGCGTCGAAGGGGTACCGGGTCACGGTCGACTACGTCCAGATCCTCACGGGTCAGGCCGCGGCCGATGCTGCGACCGCCGCCGGCGAGGAGTCTCCGCCCCCGAACGACTACTTCATCGCCAACACGAGCGCCAAGCTGCGCACCTTCAGCCTGCCGAAGGCGACGCCGATCACGATGCTCGGATGGGCCGGGGCGGACGCGACCGCCAAGCACAAGGTCTCGGTCGGTCAGTTCATGGACGTCATGCCGGGCGGCGTGAACCCTCAGGAGGAGTACGCGGACGCCTACTACTACCTGACGGTCAAGAACGGCACCACGGTGACCAAGGTGGAGATGATCTTCTTCCCCTAGCGCCCGCCTAGCGTTTCTTGCGTCGCCCGTACGCCGAACCCTTGCGCGCGCCCGCCCTCAGGCGGTCGAGCACCTCTCCCTCGGGCGTGGACTCGACCTCGGCACGCAGCTTCACGACCTGGTCGCGCAGCCGGGCTGCGGACTCGAAGTCCAGCTTCTCCGCGGCGCTGGTCATGTCCTCCTCCAGCGATGCCAGGAGGCGCAGCACCTCTTCGCGTGGCAGGCTCGACAGCTCGCGGGCCACGTCCTCGGCAGCGACGCCCTCGCCTTCCGCGGCGCGCGCGTAGTCCACGATCGCGTGGATCGCCTTGCGGATGGTCTGCGGCTCGATCCCGTGCTCGGTGTTGTAGGCGACCTGGATCTCCCGTCTGCGGTTCGTCTCATCGATCGCCTGGCGCATGGAGTCGGTGACCGCGTCGGCGTACATGATGACCTCGCCGGAGACATTGCGGGACGCGCGTCCGATCGTCTGGATGAGCGATCGGAAGTTGCGCAGGAACCCCGACTTGTCCGCGTCGAGGATCGCGACGAGTGAGACCTCGGGAAGGTCGAGCCCCTCGCGCAGCAGGTTGATGCCCACCAGGCAGTCGAACACGCCGGAGCGCAGTTCGCGCAGGATGTCGACGCGCTCGAACGTCCCGATGTCCGAGTGCAGGTAGCGCACGCGCAGCCCCTGGTCCGAAAGGTAGTCGGTGAGGTCCTCGGCCATCTTCTTCGTCAGCGTGGTCACCAGGACGCGCTCGTCGCGCTCGGCGTGCACGCGCACCTCGTGGACGATGTCGTCGATCTGTCCCTTGGTCGGCCGCACCATGATCTGGGGATCGACGAGCCCCGTCGGTCGGATGATCTGCTCGACGACGTTGGGGCCCGACACGCGCAGCTCGTAGTCGCCCGGGGTGGCGGACACGTAGACGAACTGCTTCACCAGCTGCTCGAACTCATCGAAGCGCAGCGGGCGGTTGTCCAGTGCGCTCGGCAGGCGGAACCCGTGCTCGACGAGTGTCAGCTTGCGGCTACGGTCGCCCTCGTACATGCCGCGGATCTGCGGCACGGTCACGTGGCTCTCGTCGATGATGCAGAGAAAGTCCTTCGGGAAGTAGTCGATCAGGCAGTGAGGCGGCTCGCCCGGCTTGCGGCCGTCAAGATGGCGCGAGTAGTTCTCAATGCCGGAGCAGTACCCGAGCGTCTCGATCATCTCGAGGTCGTAGGTCGCCCGCATCTCGAGCCGCTGCGCCTCGAGCAGCTTCCCATCGCTGCGGAACTGCGCCAGACGCTCCTGCAGCTCGGCCCGGATGCCGTTGACCGCGTCCGAAAGGCGCGCGGGGACGGTGACGTAGTGGGTCGCCGGCCAGATCGGTACGCTGTCCAGCATGGCCGTGACCTCGCCCGTGACGGCCTCGACCTCGGAGACCGACTCCACGGTGTCGCCGTAGAACTCGACGCGCAGCGGGTGGTCGGCGTACGGCGGGAAGATGTCCATCACGTCGCCGCGGACGCGGAACATGCCGCGCTGCAGGTCGTAGTCGTTGCGGTCGTACTGGATCTCGACCAGCGTGCGGATCAGCTCGTCGCGGTCCAGGTCCTCTCCGACGGTGATGAACGCCGCCTGTCCGGCGTAGTCTTCCGGGCTCCCGATGCCGTAGATGCAGCTCACCGAGGCCACAACCACCACGTCGCGGCGCGACAGGAGGGCGGCGGTGGCGGCGTGACGGAGCTTCTCGACCTCCGCGTTGATCGACGAGTCCTTCTCGATGAAGGTGTCGGTCGACGGGACGTAGGCCTCGGGCTGGTAGTAGTCGTAGTAGGAGACGAAGTAGACGACGGCGTTGTCCGGCATCAGGTCCTGCAGCTCGGAAGCGAGCTGGGCTGCCAGCGTCTTGTTCGGCGCCATGACCAGCGTGGGCTTCTGGACCTCTTCGATGACCTTGGCCATCGTGAAGGTCTTGCCCGAGCCGGTGACGCCGAGCAGCGTCTGATAGCGCTCACCGGCGCGGATGTCGGCGGACAGGTCGGCGATCGCCTTCGGCTGGTCGCCCGCGGGCTCGTACGGGGACACCACCCGGATCTCGTTCGCCATCGCCGCACCTCCCGTCGGATCGTCGGATCGCCGTCCGCCGATTCTACTTCACGAGGTCGGCGAAGACCCCCGGATACAGACGGCGATACGTCGCGGCCTGCGCCTCGACCTCGTCCACGTAGTGCGCCGTCTCGGGGAAGTCGATGGTGTCGCTCAGCGCCCCGTGGTTGCGCTTCCAGGCGGCGGCCCAGTGGTCGGCGTTCCCCATGCCCGCGTTGTACGCGGCGAGCGCCAGCTTGACGTCGCCGCCGTAGCGCGCGAGGAGCTCGGCCAGGTAGAGCGTCCCGATGCGGATGTTCGTATCCGGGTCGGACAGCGCGGTCACATCCATCTTCCCCTTGATCCCCGCGTCCCTCGCGATGGGTTGTGCGGTGGAGGGCACGACCTGCATCAGTCCGACCGCTCCGGCCGACGAGACGACGTCGGGCCGGAAGCTCGACTCGACGTTGATGACCGCCGCCACGAGGTATGGGTCGACGTCCGCCGCGTGCGCGTACCGCGCGATCGCGCTCGCGTACGAGAGCGGGTGGAACACGCGCTGGTACCACGCGGGTCCGTAGACCGCTGCGACGGCTACGGCCGCGAGCAGCGCCACGACGATCGCCGGCACCAGGCGGTGCGGCGACAGTGGATGGTCACGACGCACGATCGGCCAGTTCCGAGTCCCAGAAGTCGACGATCTCGGCATCGAGGCGCGCGACGGTGCCGTCGTTCTCGACGACGTAGTCGGCGATCGCGCGACGTTCCGCGTCGCTCACCTGCAGCGCCATGCGCGTGCGGATGTCCTCCTCGGCCATCCCGCGGGCGGCGAGGCGTGCGACGCGGGCGTCCTCGTTCGACGACACGACCAGCACGCCGTCGACGAAGTCGAAGAACTCGGGCGCCTCGGCGAGCAGGGGGATGTCGAGCACGACGACGGCGGGGGGTTCGTCCGTCTCGACGAGCAGGTCGAGTGCCCCTGCAACGGCGGCGTACACGCCCGGGTGAACGATCGAGTTCAAGCGGCGCGCGGACTCCGGCGTCGCGAACGCCGTTGCAGCCAGGGCCTTGTGGTCCACGCCTCCGCCGGCGGACACGATCTCCTGCCCGAAGGCGGCAACGATGGCGTCGACCATCGGTCCGCCCGGCCCCGTGAGCCGCTTGGCGAGGTCGTCGAGATCGATGACGGTCGCGCCCAGATCACCGAGCAGACGCGCAACGGTGGTCTTGCCTGAGCCGATACCGCCGGTCACCGCGAGCACATACATGGATCCGCTCCCATCGATGGACGGGGTCGGGCCGCCGCTTGCAGCGGCCGCCCGACCCCGGTCGGTTCGTACCTGCGCGCTCGCGCGCGCTGCGAGCCGCCTACTCGGCGGCGGGGGCTTCCTCAGCCTCGGGCTCGACAGCAGCCTCGACCTCGACCTCGGCCTCGGCGACTTCCTCCACGGCTTCCGCAGCGGCGACCTCGGATTCGATGGCCTCCTCGACGGCTACCTCGGCGACAGCCTCGGCGACCTCAGCGGCCTCCTCGGCCTCGATGGCGGTCTCGATGACGTCCGCGTCGGCGCCCTCGACGGCGGCATCCTCGGCGATCTCGGCGACGACCTCGGCCTCTTCGGCGTCCTCGACAGCTGCGACGTCATCGGCGATCTCGACGGCCGCGGCCTCATCGATCGCGTCCGCGACAGCCTCGTCGCCCTCCTCGGCGCCTTCCTTGCCCTCAAGGGCGTCCGGCAGGCCGAGCTCGGCGTTGGCGGCGCGCACCGACAGGGAGATGCGACGACGGTCGGTGTCGACGTCCATGACCTTGACGTGCACTTCCATGCCGACAGCCACGACGTCCTCGGGCTTCTCGACGTGGCCCTTGGCCATCTCGGAGATGTGGACCAGGCCCTCGACGCCGTCGCCGATCTCGACGAACGCGCCGAACGGGACGAGCTTGGTGACCTTGCCGTCGACGATCGTGCCGACCGGGAAGCTCTGAACGAGCTGCTTCCACGGATCGTCCTGGGTCTGCTTGAGGCCGAGCGAGATGCGCTCGCGGCTCATGTCGACGTCCAGGACCATGACCTCGACCGGATCGCCGACCGCGACGACCTCGGACGGGTGATTGACGTGGCTCCACGACAGCTCGGAGATGTGGACGAGACCGTCGATGCCGCCGAGGTCCACGAATGCGCCGAAGTCGACGATCGAGGAGACGGCGCCCTTGAGGATCTGGCCCTTCTGGAGCTTGACGAGGATGTCCTGACGCTCGTGCTTACGACCCTCTTCGAGGACGACACGGCGCGAGAGGACGACGTTGTTGCGGTTGCGGTCCATCTCGATGACGCGCGCGTCGAGGCGTTGGCCCATGTAGGCGGCCAGGTCCTTCACGCGGCGGAGGTCGACGAGAGAGGCGGGCAGGAAGCCGCGCAGGCCGATGTCCAGGATGAGTCCACCCTTGACGACCTCGATGACCTCGCCCTCGACGTTCTCGCCGGAGGTGAACTTCTCTTCGACGCTGACCCAGGCGCGCTCGTACTCGGCACGCTTCTTGGACAGGATCAGACGGCCGTCCTTGTCTTCCTTCTGGAGGACGAGGGCTTCGATGTGATCGCCGACCTTGACGATGTCGCCCGGGTTCGCATCCTTGCGGATGGAAAGCTCGCGGGCCGGGATGACGCCCTCCGACTTGTAGCCGATGTCGAGGAGGACCTCGTCGCGCTCGACCTTGACGACCTCGCCGGAGACCAGGTCCCCGTCGTCGAAGTCGGTGATCGTACCGTCGATGAGAGCGTGCATCTCCTCGTCGGTGTACTGCCGGTCGTCTACAACGCTGGCTTCCTGCGGGTCAAGTTCGAGTTCGTTGTCACTCATGATGCTGTGGCCCCTTCCATAGGGCCCCGATCGCGCAGTCCGAATCGCTCGCAGTCCGGAGTTGGTTTCCTCGGTCGCTTTGCTTTCCGTATGTGTCGTGTTCGGGGGCGGACATTACGTGGCTACGACAGGCATCCGGCCTGTAGAGCCAAGTGCGAACTATATACCGCGAGACGCTTCGGCGCCAGTCGCACACGGCTCCGGGAGTGGACATCCCCTCGCGAGCGGAGGTGCTGTGCGCGGTCCGGCCCTACAGCCCCTCGCGCTCGATCGGGCAGGTCATGCAGTGGCAGCCGCCCCGGCCCTTGCCGAGTTCGGAACCTTCGATCTCGATGACCTCGATGCCCTGGGCGCGCAACGACTCGTTGGTCGCGGTGTTCTTCGCGTAGGCGAGCACGACGCCCGGCTCCACACACACGATGTTGTTGCCGTCGTCCCACTGCTCGCGCGCGGCTCGGAACGAGTCGCCGCCGGTGGGGATGACGCGCAGCTTCTCCACCTGCAGCGCGTCGGTGAGCGCGTCGATGAGGCTGCGCTCCTCATGCACGTCGAAGGCGCCGTCCGCGTCGCCCGGCCGGATGCTGTAGCAGCGCATCGAGTCGATCACCGGCGGGTAGAGCGTGATCGCGTCGCGGTCGAGGAACCCGAGCACGGTGTCGAGGTGCATGCAGGAGCGCGACTGCTCCATGCGGCACGCGATGATGCGGTCGGCTGCGCCGCCGGCGAACAGCGAACGGGCGAGGTGCTCGACCATGCGCCCGGTTGAGCGCTCCCCCATCCCGACGAGCACCGTGCGGTTGCCGATCGGCATGATGTCGCCGCCCTCGAGCGACGCGCCCTGCCCGAAGTCCTCGAAGCTGAAGCTCTCGGAGTCGCCCGACGGCGGATACCAGAACTCGAAGTCCGCGTCGGCGAACATCGGGTGGTGCCGGTAGATGTCGGAGACGTTGGCGACCTCCAGGCGGCGGGCGTTCCAGAACAGCGGAGGCAGCACGACGCCGTTGTAGAGCCACGCGCTCGAGTCGCGCGTGAACACGGTGTTGGGAAGCGGCGGCAACACGAACGAGTCCGGCTCGCTCAGCACCGCGCCGAGCGAATGGCGGCGCAGTGAGTCCATGTCGACGCCCGCAAGGTCGGAGACGATGAGCCCCCCGAGCAGTACGCGCGCCAGATCGGCGGCGTCCATCTCGAGCAGGTAGCCCCGCAGCTCGTCGACGAGCGAGAGCCCGACGGTGTAGGAAGACACGACGCGCTCAACACTGCGCTGCCGAGACTCGGGTGACAGCCGCAGCGTCTCCTCGAGCAGCTCCTGCAGGTAGAGCACCTCGACGCCGCGGTCACGCAGGACAGCGGTGAGCGAGTCATGTTCGCGCTGCGCCCGCTCGACCCACACGACGTCGTCGAAGAGGAACTCCTCGCGATTGTCGGGCGTGAGGCGCTGCATACAGACCCCCGGACGGTGCATGAGCACCTTCCGCAGCCTGCCGACCTCCGAGTGGACTCCCGGTGTTGACACGTGTCTCCCTACTTCGCAGCCGCCCAGTCGTCGCCCCATGATATCGACGTCTCTATCGGCACCGACAGCTTCGCGGCGCCGTCCATCTCCTCGTGCACCATCGCGGAGAGCCGTTCGACCTCGCCGCGCGGCGCCTCGAAGACCAGTTCGTCGTGTACCTGCAGCACGAGGCGTGACTCGAACGCCTCGGCCTGCAGACGGCGATCGACCGCGATCATCGCGAGTTTCATGATGTCGGCCGCGCTTCCCTGCATGGGGTGGTTCATCGCCGTGCGCTCACCGAACGAGCGCAGGTTGTGGTTGTTGCTCAGCAGCTCCGGGATGTAGCGGCGGCGCCCGTACATCGTGACGGCGTAACCGGTCTCGTGCGCGTGGATGACCGTCTCGTCGAGGAAGGCCCGTACGCGCGGGTAGGCCGCGAAGTACCGGTCGATCATCTCCTGGGCCTCGTTGCGGTCGATGCGCAGTTGCGCGGAGAGCCCGTGTGCGGAGATGCCGTACACGATGCCGAAGTTGACGGCCTTGGCGCGGCGGCGGTGCTCGGCGTTGACGTTCTCAGGGTCGAGCCCGAAGACCCGCGCCGCCGTCTGCATGTGGAAGTCCGCCCCGGAGGTGAACGCCTCGATCAGCCCCACGTCCCCGGACATGTGCGCCAGGATGCGCAGCTCGATCTGCCCGTAGTCGGCGGACACGATGACGTCGTCGCGGCCCGCCGGCACGAAAGCCGCGCGGATGCGCTTGCCGAGGTCGGTGCGCACGGGGATGTTCTGCAGGTTCGGGTTGCTCGACGACAGGCGGCCGGTGGCCGCCACTGTCTGGTTGAAGGTCGTGTGGAGGCGCCCGTCCTCGCGGATCAGGCGCGGCAGCGCGTCGACGTAGGTCGACTTCAGCTTGGTCAGCTCGCGGTACTCGATGACCTTCGCGGCGATCGGGTAGTCGGGCGCCAGCGTTCCCAGGACCTGCGCGTCCGTGGAGAAGCCCGTCTTCGTGCGACGGCCCGACGGCAACTGCAGCTTCTCGAAGAGCACCTCGCCGAGCTGCTTGGGCGAGTCGATGACGAAGGTGGTCCCCGCCAACTCGAAGATCTCACCGCGGATCGTCTCGATGCGCGTGCCGAGCTCGACAGCGAGGTCCGCGAGCACCTCTCCGTCGACACCGAGGCCGACATCCTCCATACGTGAGAGTGCGGGAATCAGCGGGAGGTCGATGCCCGCGTAGCACTCGAGACCCTCGTCACGCACGAGTCGCTCGCTCAGCAGCGGGTGCAGCACGAGAGCACCTTGGGCGTGAGCGGACATGCGCGAGCGCTCGTCGTCGCACGCGGGCAGCGCGTGGCCGGTGAACTCCGCGTACAGGGTCGGGACGTCGTAGGCCGAGCGGTTCGACTCGAGCACGTAGGCCGCGACCGACACGTCGAACGTGCGCGCCGGGTCCCACGCCTCGAGGTAGGGAGCGAGCTTCGAATGCAGGTCGCCCGGTGCGGCGTAGCGCTGGACGAGCCACTTGAGGTCGGGGGCCACGAGCGTCCCGCGTCGAAGCGCGTCCAGCAGCGCTCCCGGCGCATCGGCGCCGTCCACGATCGCGACCTGCTGCGAAGGCAGCGCGAACGCGATGTCGTCGCAGGGGAAGAGCGAGTCTCCGGCGTCGTCGGCCGATGCGGCCACCGTCGCGCCCTCATCGAGGGCGGCACGCAGCGCGGCGAGCGCGTCGGCGCCGGCGAGCACCGGCCACGCCTCGGGCGAGCAGACCGACACGGAGGGCGTCTCCGTCTCCGAGATCGGCGCACCGAACTCCGCCAGCAGGTCTCCTGCGGCGACGCCGGACGCAGCGGCCGATGCGACTGGGGGCACCGGGGCGGAAGGTTCCTCGAGGCCGCGGCGATTGTGCTTCCTGCCGAGCGCCAACACGCGCTCGACCAGCGAGACCATGCGGTAGGACGTGAACACACGCGACACCGCGTCGGCGTCGACATCGCCCCACATGCAGGTGTGGATATCGCACTCCACCGGGACGTCGCGGCGGATCGTCGCCACGGTGCGGCTCTGCAACGCCTCCTCGGTGTGGGTGCGCAGACTCTCCCCCACCTTGCCGGGCACCTCGTCCGCGTGAGCGAGAACCTCGTCGAGCGAACCGTACTGCTGGATGAGCCTGGCGGCGGTCTTCTCGCCGATGCCGGGCACGCCCGGGATGTTGTCGGAGGTGTCGCCCTTGAGGCCCAGGAAGTCGGCCACCTGGTCGGGACGGACACCCAGCCGCTCCTCGACCGCCGCAAGGTCGTAGACCACGATGTCGGTGATGC